>Ga0181517_10000204_pt1 | contig 84447 bp, 69 predicted proteins | sample PEATcosm2014_Bin_31_FD_119748 | JGI IMG/M metagenome (GOLD analysis project Ga0181517, IMG submission 119748) | Peatland microbial communities from MTU Mesocosm Facility, Houghton, MI, USA - PEATcosm2014_Bin01_30_metaG | ecosystem: Environmental > Terrestrial > Soil > Wetlands > Peat | place... | reverse complement strand
GTAGGCCCGCAGGCGGGCCAACCCTGGGCTTTGGGACGCAACCGCGTTGCGGTTGGGGACAGGGAAAATGAACGGAAGTTTTCCCAGGGTAGGCCCGCAGGCGGGCCAACCCTGGGCTTTGGGGCGCAACCGCGTTGCGGTTGGGGACAGTGAGCAAGAGGAACGTTAGCACGGGTTGGGCACCAGAGCGGGCCGTTAGAGCCGCACGACCTGGTGCTTTCCTTGATAAAGGACTGTCTTATCGGGCTGTGTGGCGGGCTCGATGCCGAGTCCGTGGGCTTTGCCGACGATGACGATGTGGAATTGGCGGTCGTGGAGCATCCCGGGAAAGGAGCCTTTTCGCGCGCCCAGCGTTAGCTCGTGTTTGGCATCGTTCCATTGAAACGCGATGGTCGAATAGGCCCCCTTTTCGTAATTGTAGTTGTCGTTTTCGTCCTCGTAGAGCGTGAAGGCGCCATCGGCGCCGGGGTAGATGCGCAGTTCAAGGGGGGCATCCGGTTTTTCGGTGGCGTATTGGACCAAGGGGCCCATCGGGAGAATCGAGCCGGACTTGACAAACAGGGGCATCGTTTCGATCGGCGCGGCCGTTTCCATCGACTGGCCGCCGGAGAGCTTTTGTCCGGTCCAGAAATTGATCCATTCGGCACCGGCGGGCAGATATACGGAGCGGGTGTTGGGGCGGGATTCGGCGATTTTTTCGCGCGCGAAAATCTTGGGGGTTTTCCAGAAGAGCTGCGCGCGGAAGGCGCCGAGGGTGGTGTTGCCGGTTTCGCAGGCGAAGTCATATTGCCGGCCCGCCTCGAGGTTCATGGGGGCCGTGTAGCCTTCGGTGGCCATGTAGTTCCATGGCAACTCCTTGCCATCCAGGAAGACGCGCCTCGGTCCGAAGGTCTTGAAATGGAAGCGGTATGGGCCGGTTTGGTCCGGCACCAGTTTGCCCTCCCAGCGGATGGAGAATTTGGGGTCGGTGATATAGCTCGGCCAACCGGTGTACCAGAAAAGATTGATGTTGGTTTCGACGGCCTCATGGCAGAGGTGGCCAAACTCGGCATCGCTATAGTAGCGGGCAGTGAGACCCGGGCGTCCATCCTTGGTGAGGAAATTTCCGGCGGCGACCGGGACGGTGTCCTCCGGGGGGCGGTGAAGCATGTACGTGGTCACGGGACAGACCAGCATAGCGGGGCCGAACATGAACTGGTCGTCGATGGAGCGGGCCTGCTTATCGGCGGGGAAATCCATCGGGAGGCCGCGCATGATGGTGTAGCCCTGGTCGGTGACCTGCCAGGCGAGCGAATAGGTATAGGGCAGGAGGCGGTAGCGGAGGGTATCGTATTGGACGAGGACATTGGTAAACTCGCCGAACTCCCAGATTTCGCGCGGGGTTTCCGAGCCATGGGCGCGGAAGATGGGACAGAAGGCGCCGAATTGGAACATGCGGGTATAGAGTTCCTGGTAGGCGGGATCTTTGCCGCCATTGGAGAAGACGCCGCCGTAGCTGCCGAGGACGAAGGCGCCGATGTCAAAGGTCCAGTACGGGATGCCGGCCATGGAGTGGTTGAGGCCGGCGCTGATCTGCTTTCGGAACACATCCCAGTTGGCGCCGATGTCGCCGGACCAGGTGGTGGCGGCGGCGCGCTGCTGTCCGGCGAAGGTGGAGCGCGTCAGAATACAAACCCGTTTGGCGTCGGTTTGCTGGCGCTGATGGCGATAGACCGACTCAGTGTCCAGGAGCGGATAGGTATTGAGATACCGGGCGAAGGAGCCCAGGTGGTTGGTCCCCACGCGCTTCATTTCATAGTCTTCGGCTTCTTTGGTGCAGGCGTTGACGATGTCCGGTTCGGTGGAATCCATCCACCAGCCATCGATGCCCTGGGAAAAGAGGCCTTGATTCGCGTATCGCCAATACAAGTCATTTGCCGCCGGGTTATAGGCGTCGAAGTACCTGAAGCCGGCCCACCCGACCGGGGAATAGAGGAATCCGTTCCGATCCATCTCCTGGAAAATGGGCGTGGCCGGCCCGAGGCCGGCCCAGATGGAAATCATCAGGTGAACGTGCTGCTGATGGAGCAGGTCGAGCATTTCTTTGGGGTTGGGATAGTCTTTCTGATCGAAGAACATGCCGCCCCAGTTGGTATTGCCGCCCCAATAGTCCCAATCCTGGATCAGGCCATCGAAGGGGATGCGGCGCTGGCGGTATTGGCGCGCGATGGCGAGCAGTTCATCCTGGCTGGCATAGTGTTCCTTGCTTTGCCAATAGCCATAGGCCCATTTTCCATACATGGGGGCCTGGCCGGTGAGATTCCGATAGCCGGCGATGACGCGGTCCATCGCCGGGCCGCAGATGAAATAATAATCGATGTTGTCACCGACCTCGGACCACATGGAGGTTGCGGCGGCGTTATCGGAGAAGATGGTCTTGGAATAATTGTCCCAGAGGATTCCGTAACCGGCGGTGGAAATGAAGAACGGGGTGGAGGCCTGGGTGTTGGCCTGGACCAGCTTGACGGTGCGGCCGCGGTAATTCATGTAACCTGATTGGTGCTGGCCGAGGCCGTAGAGCCCCTCGTCGGGCGCCAATTGGAAATCCTGCCGCAGGCTGAACGCGTTGGTTTCGTATTCGATGCTGATCGGCGTGATGCAGGCCTCGCCTTGCTCCATGAGGAGGGGGTGGTTGTCCTTGGTGAGATATTGGATCGCTCCATCCTGTTTACGAAGGCGCACGGTCAACTCAGGGGAGGCTATGCTGACGGTTTCGCCCTCGTCACGAAACTGGGTTTTGACCTCCGGGACATTCGTCTGGAGCACCACCAGGCTCGATTTGTCCGGGGTCCCGCCGGGCAGCCACTTAACCACGCGCACGGTTCCGTCGGCGTAAAACCGCACCCTCACGTTGAGCCTGGCGGTTTCGAGTTGGACGCTGCTCCCAAGCCGCTGGACCCGTGGCGTCGTGGTCGGGGACGAGCCCGGCTGGCAAAAGGCCGGCGAAGCGGTCAGGCACATAGTCGCCGAGAGCAGGAGCGCGTGCCGGAGGAGAGAGAGTTGGTTCATCATTCGACGCATTCTAATGTTATGGTTATTGGCTGCCGACGCCGTGGACGCGCATTTGGAGGGTGTAGAGGGATTTGGAGGCGGTGATGAAAAGGGTGTGGCGGTCCTGGCCGCCGAAGCAGATGTTGCCGGTCCAGGATTCGGGCACATCGATATGGGCGATTTGCTTGCCGGTGGGGTCGAAGATGGAAACGCCGTGGCCGGTGAGGTAGAGGTTGCCTTCGTTGTCGATGGTCATGCCGTCGGAGCCGAGGCTGCAAAAGAGGGTTTTTTCGGTGAGGGAACCATTGGGCTGGATGTGGTAGCGCCAGGTTTTATGGCCATCGATGTCGGAAACGTAGAGGGTATTGCCGTCCGGTGTGCCGATGATGCCATTGGGCCGGGTCATGTCGGAGATGACGCAGGTTAAGGTTTTGGCGTCGGGCGAGAGATAATAGACGCACTCATCGAGTTCTTTGGGGCCGCGATTCCAATAGGAGCGTTTGTAGTAGGGGTCGGTAATGTAGAGTCCGCGGTCGGGGCGGAGCCAGACATCATTGGGGCCATTGAGGAGTTTACCCTGGTAGTTGCTGACGACGACCGTGGGGTTGCCAGCGGGGTCGATGCGCCAGAGCTGGTTTTTTTCATCGGCGCAGGCCCAGAGTTGGCCTTGGGAATCGAAGCAGAGGCCATTGGCGCGGCCGCAGGGATGGAGGAAGGTGGAGAGTTTGCCGTCAGCGCTCCACTTGAGGATGCGGTCGTTGGGTTGGTCGGTAAAGAAGACATTGCCCTGGCTGTCGCAGGCGGGGCCTTCGGTGAAGAGGAAGCCGTCGGCGCGTTTTTGGAGGGTGGCGCCCGGGGCAATGATATTGGTGTCGGCAGCCGGGAGAGAAGAAGCGAGAAGAGCGAAGAGCGGGAGAGCAAGGAGTATCTTCATGGGGGGAATGGAAACCGAGGAGGGGACGGGTGTAAAGGGAGAAAAGAGGCGCGTTGCTTTTTGGGTGGGGTTATGAAAGGCTAATGCGGACATGAGGAGACCGGGTATAGGCGAAGCCAGCCAGGGCGCCCTAGCGGGGGCGGTGGTTGGCGCGATTTGCGGGCTGTTTGCGGCGGATATCGCGCTCGCCATCATTGGGCGCAATGCGGCGCTGCTGTTCAGCACGCCGAAGCTTTCGTTGTTATGCTGGGTGGTAAGCTGGGGCGCGGGGTGGGTGCTCGGCGGGCAGGTTGGGCCCATGTTGGGAGAAAGGCTCCAGTCGCCGCGAGCGGAGCTCATCGGCGGAGGTTTAAGCGGATTGATCCCGGCGGCGCTGATCGGGCTATGGGGATGGTATATGGTGGTGCGGTGAAAGGGGGAGCGTAAGACGTAAAACGTAAAAGGTCGGTTGAACTTGGAAACTTGAGGGAGGACATATTGTGACATCACGGCTTAAGGACAAATGGGTTTTGATTACGGGGGCTTCGAGCGGGTTCGGGGCGGCGGCGGCGCGGGCGTTTGGGGCGGAAGGGGCGAGGTTGTTGCTGGGCGCGCGGCGGCTGGAGCGGTTGAAGGCTGTGGCTGAGTCGGCGCGGCAGGCGGGGGCGGCGGAGGCGCATCATCATTTTTTGGATGTGAGCCGGACACCCAGCGTGGAGGAGTTCGTGGGGTGGGCGCGGGAGAGGATGGGGAATGGGCAAGCGGCGGGGGCCAATAGCCAGGCAGCAGGAGGCAAGAGCGCGGCGGGGAAATTGGACGTTCTGATCAATAATGCGGGTGGAGCGCACGGACTGGAGCCGGTAGCGCAGGGGCGGGACGAGGACTGGGAAACGATGATCCAGTCGAACGTGCTGGGGGTGTTGCGAGTGACGCGGGCGGTGTTGCCGCTGATGATGGGGAATCCGGGCGGATCGATTATCAACCTGGGATCGAACGCGGGGCATGAGGCGTATGAGGGGGGTGCGGCTTATTGCGCGGCCAAAGCGGGGGAGCTGCAAATCACGCGCGCGTTGCGGCTGGAGCTCAACGGGACAGGGCTGCGGGTCAGCTCAATTGATCCGGGGCTTGCGCAGACGGAATTTGCGCTGGTGCGCTACAAGGGAGACCACGAAAAGGCGACGAAGCTTTATGAAGGGATGACGCCGCTGAGCGCGGAGGACATAGCCGAGATCCTGGTGTGGGTGGCGAGCCGGCCGCCGCATGTGAATATCGACAACATTCTGGTCAAGCCGGTGGATCAGGCGGCGATGTGGAAGGTGTACCGGCGACGGTGAGGAAGAGGGTGGGGGGGCGAGTGTCGTGGGGCCGGAACTCGGCAGCCGATCCTCGACCCATTCTGACTATTGACTCTCTTTGCGGCGGAGGCCCACGGAGTGGGCGATGTCGTCGAATTCCTCGGGGCTGACGGTATCGAGATGTTTGCCTTTGGCGGCGAGCTTTTCGTTGATCTTAATGGCCTTTTCGGTCATGACATCATGCGTTTCCTCGGAACCGCCCATGAGCACGAAGTTGGGGCCAGTGGTCAACCTTTTGTGGCCGTCTGAATCGAGTCCAAGGCCCAGCATGAGGGCTTTGCGCCGGCCTTTCTTTTTGCTCGAGTTTGCCATGTACAGAAGCCTAAGCGCTGTCCGCGCCGGCGTCAACGCGAACCGAATGGCGGGTGCGACAGGGGCGCGAATTGCGTTAGGGCACATGCGGGAAAACCGCTGAAGCGGGTGGGGCTCCTCGTTCCCCGACGGCCACCTCGCTGAAGCGAAGCGAGGTGCTAATGAGATGGGGTGGCATAAACCGGGATGCTGCCGACGCACCCGGGCGCGAATCTCTTTAATGCGGGCTAAATGCCGCGGTCGTCGATGATGGCATTCTTTTCACCCAGAACAATGACGTGGGGTTTCCAGAACTTGGCTTCGACAGCGGGGACTTCGGTGAAGCTCATGATGGTGAGGCGGTCGCCGGGTTTGCCGAGGTGAGCGGCGGCGCCGTTGAGGACGATTTGGCTCGAGCCGCGTTCGCCGGGGATGGCATAAGTCTCGAACCGCTCGCCATTGGCCATGTTACTGCAAAGGATGCGCTCGTAGGGGAGCATGCCGACTTTGTCCATGAAATCGCGGTCGATGGTCATGCTGCCTTCGTAGTCGAGATTGGCGGCGGTGACCTCGGCGCGGTGGATTTTCGATTTGAGAAGATGAAAGAGCATAGTTGCGGTGCGGCGTTGATGCGTTCGAGGGTTAAAAAGGCGGCTGGGTCAAAAGGTTCAATGGGCGGGGGCGGTTTTAAGTTGTGGCGGGGCGGGGAGATAAAACTTGAGGGTCAGGCCATCGATGTTGGCGGCGGCGCCACAAACGGAAAAATAGAAATACTTCGAGACCTTATCAAACGTTGGCAGGAGAGAGAAGTCCATCCAGGTCCTGACCTCCTGGCCTGCGGCGGGGACGCCGAGAGAAGAGCGCAAGGCGTTGAGGCTGGTGGAGTCCGCGGCGGAGGGGTCGCCGGGATTTTTTTTCCAGACGTCGAACTGAGCGCGCATGATTTCAGCCTGGTTTTGATAGCCGAAGAGGCTGGTGGCGGGGCCGGTAACTTTTTCCGCGGCAGCGGCCAACCCGGGCAGTTCGCGGAGGGTTTTGGCCTGGGATTCGCTGCTGCGCAGGTATTCTTCGAGGATGGAGGCATCGCTGGAGAAGGCGACGTAGCCGCCGCTGGCGGCATACTGGAGAGTGAAGGCTCCGAAGGAGGCGGCACCGCTGGCGAAGGGGAGCGACAGAGGGGGCAGGGGAGCGGAGTAGATTTTCCGGCCGAGAAACTCGCGTTCCGAGGGCGCGCCGGCTTGCTGGCCGAGGAAGACGAGGACGTTTTTGAGAGCGGCGGCGAGTTGCTCCGGGTTGGGGGAGCCGATCAAGCAGATGGAAGGGGGGGATTCAGGGTCGGCTTCCGGGCCACGCGGAGCTTTCTGGTAGCGGATGACGTCGTCTCCCAGGTTGCCTACAAGGTTTTTTCGGAGATCGAACCCCGGGTCTTTTTCCCTGGCATTGGCGTTGGCGGTCTCGATGATGAAGTTGAGCACCCCGACGGCCTGGGGCGAGAAGTCGCCGAGCATTTTTTCGAAGGCGGCCCAGGTTTTCTGGCCATCCAAACGCCAGCGTTGAAAGCGGACCGCGTCAGCGGGGACAAACGGAGGCGGGTCGGCTTCTTTGGGCTCGCCGACGAGGAGTTTGAACAGGCCCTGGCGGCCGGTTTCCGGAACGCCGAGGAAGAACTGGAACAAGGCGCCATCATTGGAGACCTGGAGGCTCACGGCGACGGCATTCAAACCGGTTACACCAACGGCGCGGGCGATTTTGTCCGGCTTGATAAAGTCATAGGGAGTGGGCGCTTCGGGGTTTTCCGGCTTATCGGCGGCCTTGCGGAGGAGGACATCGATGCAGGTCTTGGCGTTGAGCCAGGCGTAAAGCGGAGAATCGCGGAACAAGGCCAGGTGATTTGCCTGGAAAGCAGGGTTATCGGCGAGGGCCGGCATGTCGCCATGGGCGAGGTGGGCGAGGACTTTTTCGGCGACCGCGGTCGAGGTGGCGGCGATGAGGAGTGAGTCCGCCTGGCCAAGGAGCAGTTTGCTCTCGGGAGGGGACTTTTGGGGCTGGTTTTCGGCGCCAAGTTCCTGGACCGGGAGCGGTTTGGGAAAGAACCTCCGTACGGTTTGGGGGACGTTGTTGCTGTCCATCGGCAGGGCGAGGAAATCGATGCCGCGGATGGTTTCGACCCGGACAGTTTTGCCGGCATCGACCCATTTACGGCGGAGTTCGGCGAGGTCCTTTTTGAGTTTGCCGCTTTTGCCCTTGGCATCGAGGAGGAAGAGCAGGCCGGGCGGGGTATCATCGGAGCCCTGCCAGCCGTTCCGGGTGATGGCGAAGGTGAGCTGGCCCTGGAGCAGATTGGTGTAGCTATCGAGCTTCAAGTTAAGGTCCCGTTCGAGCGGTTGGGCCAGCCGGTCTCTCCATTTGGCCAGGAAATTGTCCTTGAAGGGTTTCATGGCGGGATCTTCCCAGAGCTGGCTTTGAGGTGTGTTTTGCCAGAGCTTCAGGAAGCGGGGGAAATCCGTGGCGGTTATGACGAACAGAGTGTCGTCCGGGAGCAGTTTTTCGGGAGGCGGGACCGGGGGGGCGGCGGCGAGGCCGGAGAGGAGAGGGCCGCAGAGAAAGAGGAAAACCAGGAGCGCCCGTTGGCAAAGGCGCCCGCCCGGTTCCGGTCTTCGAGTTGAGTTCAGGTCCATTTTTGGTCCGGCGATAGGATAAACCTGGTGAAGTCAATACGCGACGGAAGGGCTCGCGTCAACTCTCCAAAACCCGAGACGGCTCAGGCTCCGGTACCGGATTCATTCTTCGGTCGCAGCCTGGCGGGTGTGGCTGGGGGGCTGGAGATAGTGATAGGGGTTGCTGGGATTATCGTTGGAGTAGGCAAAGGCGTCGCGATGGTCGAGGAAGAAACGGATTGACTCGGCGGGGATAGCGAAACCGAGGCCCTCGCCGAAAGTGATCTTCATGTTGGTGATGCCGACGACCTCACCGCTAAGATTGAAGAGAGGCCCGCCGCTGTTGCCGGGGTTGATCTGGGCGGTGGTTTGGAGGTAAAGCTCCCCGCCCAACTGGCGGGTCTTGGTGCTGAGGATGCCCTCCGTGACTGTGCGCTCGAGGCCCATAGGGCTGCCGATGGCGAAAACCCCCTCGCCGACGGACAAGGCATCGGCGCTGCCGAGGGAGACAAACTTGAACTTCGGGGCGTCCTTTTCCTCGATTCGCAGCAGCGCCAGGTCGGCGAACTTGTTGATGGCGACGATGCGGACCTGTTTGTAAGTCTTGCGTTCGAGCTGGCCGTCGTTTTGATGGTAGACCTCGACGGTGATCTGCGTCTCGCCTTCGATGACGTGGAAATTGGTCATCAGGAAGCCGTCTTCATTGAGGATGAAGCCGGAGCCGAGGCCGCCGGGAGTGCGGACCTGGACGACGGCCTCGCCGAGCTGATTGACAAGGTCGCGGACGCTGCGGGCCGGGGCGGTCTTTCGGGTGGCGGAGTAGAATCCCCGCACGGGCGGGTCGTTGAGCGGAACGGCGTCGGGGTCGGGGGCGGGTTTGGATTTGGAGCCTGGGAGGGCAGCCTCGGTTTTTGAGATTTTGACGATCTGGCTGCGGGGAACCAGGAGGACGGTGTAACCGACATCGATAGCCACCTGATCGCGCTTCTCGACGAGGATGCGGCCGGTGATGGCGGCGTGGTCTTTCAACTGAAGCGTGTCGGCCAGCGCCAAGGGCAGGCCGCACAGAAGCGGAATCAGGAGAAAGCAAGACTGTTTCATCATAGGCTAAGGATAGCGAACGGCAGGGGAGATGACAAGCGGCGCGGACAGTCAAGAGCAAGCCCATTCGCTGGCCTGGTCTTTCGTTGTTCTTGATGATTGACGGACGGGACGCGCGGGGCAACATTGGGCGAAATGAGCGAATGACTACGGCGAATAAAATCACCGTCATGCGGATCCTGCTGATCCCGTTTTTCGTGGTTGAGGTGCTTTATTACGTCAAGACCGGCAACGAGGTGCATCGGTTGCTGGCGCTGGTGACGTTCGCGGTGGCAGCGATCTGCGACGGGGTGGACGGGTATATTGCGCGCCGGTACAACCAGCGGAGCGAGCTGGGGGCGATTCTCGATCCGCTGGCGGACAAGCTGCTGCTGGTCTCGGGCGTCGTGTTGCTAAGCCTGGACCACGGGGTATATCTGGCGAGCATCCCGCTCTGGCTGACGGTCACCATTCTCGCCCGGGACATCCTGTTGCTGATCGGCCTGCTGGTGGTCCAGATGATCGTGGGGAAGGTCGTGGTTCGCCCCCGCATGCTGGGAAAGATCGCCACGGTTTTGCAAATGATCGTTGTGCTGTGGGTTCTGCTGAAGTGGGAGGGGCGATGGCTGCCGAGTTGGACGCTTGCCGCCGGCGTCTGCACCGGCATTTCGGGACTATTCTATGTGTGGGACGGCATGCGCCAGTTGAGCGCCCATCCCGCTTCCAGTCCCAAGCCGTGAACGGCTGTGGCGTGGGGCGTGGCCGTCTTCGCTCCGCTTCGACGCGCCAAGGAGCGTGGGAGCGTGGGAGCGTTTTTTTTTGGCGGAATGTTTGACAGGCGGGAAAGTTGTGCGACTGTAAGCGCGCAGGATTTTGTAAACGTCGTTAACTATTAACCGGTATAACAAACTGTATAACTAAACTATGGCTCTATCTGTTGGTTCAAAAGCGCCCGATTTCGTGCTGAAGTCCAAGCAGGCCTCCGGCCTTGTGGACGTCAAACTGAGCAACAACTTTGGCAAGAAGAACACGGTGCTGCTGTTTTTTCCGGCTGCCTTCACGGGGGTTTGCACGCAGGAGATGTGCGACATCACGGCGGGTCTGAACGGCTACTCAAGCCTGAATGCGGATGTGATCGGCATCAGCATCGATACGCCGTTTGCGCAGGAGGCGTGGGCGCAGAAGGAAAAAATAAAGATCACCCTCGTGAGCGACTTGAACAAAGAGGTGATCAAGCAATATGACGTTGTTTTTCCGATGCTGGCCGGGGTAGGGGACACCGCGGCGCGCGCCGCGTTTGTCATCGATAAACAGGGTGTGATTCGATACAGCGAGCGCACAGCGACGCCAAAGGACCTGCCTGATTTCAATAAGGTGAAGGAAACGCTGGGGCGCCTGGCATAAAGCGGACGACGCACGCATGGCACATGGGCCGGGAAGCCGTTGAAACGGCTACCCGGTTGCGTCCGGCGGGGCACCGCGCTGACGCGCGGTGTTAATGAGAGGCGTCGCCCTAAAATGTCATGGGAGGGGTTACCCCAAAGTGAGTTGCTGGCGGAGGGCGGGAAAGTCCTTACTGGCCGGGCCGCGATGCTCGGGATACTGTCCTATATGGAGACAGGCCAGACCAAGGCACATTTCAGCCTGCCGTCAATCATCGCGATAGCCGCAGCCGTTGCCAGCTTTTTTGTCGGCGCGGGCGGAGGGTTCATCCTGGCTCTGGTCGCGATTGTTTTCGGCATTTTCGGCGTGCTGCTGTCAATGGCGCCAAGTGTGCGGGGCGGATTCATCAGCGTCCTCGCTTTTGTCGCCGGAGCCATTGGAATAGTGGTCGCCGTAATTAAGGCGCTTGCCTGGGCGTTGTAGCAGGCCCAAATCAGTGGGCGACCAGGAAGCGCATCACCACTAATATGGCCAAAATCAGTGTGAAGACCTCCACGGCGTCCCACAGGCTGAAGCAGGACTCCCGCTTATCGTTGACCGGGGTGAGAGTGGTTCGTATGAAACCACTTCCAGTCTGTTCGGTGGGAAAAGCGGGCTTCTTCATGGCTTTGGAAAAGCAGTTTCCGAGCCATGGTGGAATTTGAAGCATGCTTTTGCCGTGATGCGGTCCTGGTGGACGGTCACCATTAAGACGTGATGGGTGAGGGGGACTACGGGGGGCGAAGAGGGGGGGCTTAGGGGGAATGTTTCGGGGTGCCGCCGCCTGGTCTAAGGCGGATGGGGTCGCCGACTTGGATTCGGCCGGAGCGGGCGACTTCGGCGAGGACGCCTTGGCGATGGTTGAGCATGCGTTCGCGCAGGCCCTGGCAAAGGGCATCCATCTTGGCACAAGGATCACGTGGGGCGAAGAGACGAAGCACGGCATCGCCCAGTTCGAGTTCGCATCCAACCAGGGAAACCAGATCCAGGCCGGTGGTTTCGATGTTAGAGCGAACAGCTCCGGGGGATATAGAGGCGATACCCAAAGCAGCCGCGTGGTCTGCTATTTGTTCACGTTCGATCAAACTGACCTGGCGGCGGGTAGGTTGGCCGGTTTTGTGGCTAAGACGTGCGAAATAGCGTTCGTCCCCTTTAATACCCTTGGCTTCAACGACATCCACGGCTTCAACAGTTTGCAGCGGGGCTCCCGGGGCGACCGGGTGCAGGTGCAACGAAGCTACCCGGCCAACCGGGGAAGTGTCGGAAGCAGTGTTCATGATTTGGACAGAACTATGGTCCGTGAATGGTCAGCAGGCAAGGGAGTTCGGGTGTCGGGTGTCGGGGGGGCAGAGCCGCAGAGGCCCTCGACAGGGGACTTCCGACGCTGTTTATACGGCGTGGTGGAAGCTGGGGTGGGAGGGGATTGGAGGGCTGAAGAAGGCCGTTGTTTGGTGTGGAATCAGCGTTGGCTGGTATTGGTCGTGTTCTGGGGCGTGATGGAAGACATTCGCGAACTGGAAGCAGTCAACTCGGTTGCCAGCAGCGCCTGGGCGGCTTGGATGCGGGAGGCATTCTCGTCGGCATTGTTGATGATGGGTTTCAGGGCCTGGATGCCGTCGGTGGTCAGATCGGCCTCAAGCGCGGTGCGGATGTCCTGGAGATAGGCAATGAGCGGTTCGACGACCGAATGCGTGTCCTGGTAGCGGCGAGTCACGACGTCGAACTGGTTGGTGACCTGGGTGCGGCGGAGCATGCTGCCGTTGCGGATGATTTCGTAGTTGATCGAATCGGCATCCTTTTGCCAGGCGGCGAAATAGGCGGCGCCTTCCCGTTGCATTTTCTGGCCGGTGGCTTCCGCTTGGCGACTGGCGGCCTGGAACTGATCCAGCGCCTTGCTGAAACGCATGAAGCGGGCCTGAAGGTCGCCTTTGGGATCGGTCGCCAACTCCCTCAAGGCGGTCAGAGTTACTTCCAGCGCATGGCTTTCGGATTGGACGTCCAAGGCGGCGGCTTGCATGGTTGTCGCGGCAGCATCGCTCTTCTGGTAACCGGCTGATTGGCAGCCGGCGAGGCAGACCGCCAATAGCAGCCCGGCTAGCGAGGCCTGTAAACCCGACTTTCCTTGTGCATTCATGTTCATAGATCGGTCCGCTTGTAAGAGGGGCATAATCGATGATAGCAGCTAAGAGAATAGCAGCGTCGGCGCAGCTTGCGAAGTGGGTGTACGACTACCTGGGAAGCGGCGGGGATTAGTGGAATAAGGTTGTAGGAATCTTGCAGGACGCGCGCCTGGTCTTTATGCAATCGAAGATCGCGCGGGCGGCCTGGGGGCCAGCGGCGAAGAGAGAAAGGTTTTGAGATTTGTGGCGAATGGAGCACGTCCCCACAACGGAGCGGGTATAGCGTTGTTCACCGTGGTGGTGGTGGTGGCGGTGCTCTATTTTGTCCGCGAGATCTTCATTCCGCTGGCGCTGGCGCTCCTTCTGGCTTTTCTGCTGGCGCCGCTGGTGGTGCGCTTGCGCCGTTGGGGGCTGGGGCGGACGCCGCCGGTAATCATCGTTGTGCTGGTGTCGTTTCTCCTCCTGGGGGTGATCGGCGCGGTGATGGTCTCGCAGTTGACCGATCTGGCGCACAAGCTGCCCGGCTATCAGCACAACGTACATCAGAAACTGGAGGCGCTTCGCAACTCGGGCAGCGGGGTTATCAACCGGATCACGCGGGTGGCGCACCGCGTAACCGAGGAGTTGACGCCTCCGGGTTCGCCTACCCAGGGCCAGCCCGGGGAAGGGAAGCCGATGGCGGTCGAGATCCGCCGCTCGCCGTTTTCGCCGGTTGAGGTGGTTCAAAAAGTTCTTGGCTCGCTGGTAAACGCATTGCTAACGGCAGGCATGGTGATCGTGTTTGTGATCTTCATACTGATTGAGCAGGAAGATCTTCGCGATCGGCTGATCCGGCTGGCGGGAGCCCGGCGGGTGAACTTGACAACCAAAGTGCTGGACGATGCGGCGGGACGGGTGAGCCGGTATTTGCTGGCACAGTTGCTGGTCAATCTCACTTACGGCACCGTGGCGGGCATCGCTCTTTATTTTATCCATGTGCCCAACCCGCTGCTGTGGGGCCTGACCGCGGCATTACTGCGCTACATTCCCTATCTAGGGATCTGGGTTGCCGCGGTGATGGCCGCCGGGGTTGCCTTTGCCGTCGATCCAGGCTGGACCAAGGCGGCCGTGATCCCGGCGCTGTTTTTTGGCATCGATCTGCTGATGTACAACCTGGTCGAGCCGTTGCTCTATGGCAGCTCCACCGGGGTTTCCCCTTTGGCGATCCTGGTTGCGGCGGTATTTTGGGCGTGGTTATGGGGGCCAGTGGGGCTTCTGCTGGCGACCCCTTTGACGGTATGCGTGGTGGTGGTTGGACGGCACGTGCCGAACCTGGAGTTTCTCAGCGTGATTTTCAGCGACGAGCAGGCGCTGCGGCCGGAGACACGGTTTTACCAGCGGCTGCTGGCGATGGACCTGGAAGAGGCGACCGAGATAGCGGAGGAATTTCTGAGGGGCAAATCGCTGGAGGAACTCTATGACGCGCTAGTGATTCCGGCCTTGAGCCTGGCTGAGGCGGATCGGCACCGGGGAAGGATGGACGAGGCGCGGCAGCGATTCATACTTCAAAACACGCGGATTCTGGTTGAGGACCTGGCGGAGCGCGCGGAGGATTTGATTGCCGGGAACAGCGCTGCGAAGACTCGCGGTTCGACGTGCCTGAACGAGCCGATGAAAGTGGCGCCGGCTCCGGGTCCGACGGCGGTGCTCTGTCTGCCCGCGCGGGACGAGATCGATGAAATAGCCGCGCTGATGCTGACGCAACTGCTTGGCAGAGCGGGCTGGAGAGCGAGGCCGATATCAATTGAAGCGCTGGCGCGCGATCCTCTGGAGGCGGTGGGCCACGAGCGGGCGCCGATAGCTTGCGTTTTTGCGGTGCCCCCGTTCGGCTATATGCATGCCCGGTATTTGTGCCGGCGATTGCGGGAACAATTCCACCAAATCAGACTCGTCGCGGCCGTGCTAACCGAAGGGGACGTGGAGGAGATCAGGGCACGCCAGCCGCCCATCATCGCCGACCGAACAGTTACAAGCCTCAAGCAGGCGGTTGCCGAGGTGGTTTCGATGGCATCCGGCAAGACCGAGCCCTCGGACCAGGAGCCTGCCGCCAGCGCGGGATGAACCGGAGAGAAGCAGCTACGGCGGCAACGTATTGATGAACTTGTCAGCCTGGGCAATGGCGGCGTTCATGTCCTCCAGGAGACGGGCAATCTCGGTTTGAATGTCAGTGGTTTCGCCTTTCAGCGAGGCAATGGCCTCGGCGTTGAGATTGTGCTTGAGATAGAGCACCTGGTCGTGAAACCGGGTCAGGACCGGGTCCATGCTCTTCTCGAATTGACGGCTACTTTTTCTGGAATTCGAGCTCGCCGTCGTGGGCGGTGACTTTGATGCAGTCGCCGGCTTTAAATTCGCCGAGCAGGAGCTTGGTGGCGAGCGGGTCGAGGAGCCGCTCCTGGATGGCCCGTTTGAGCGGGCGGGCGCCGAATTGCGGGTCGTAGCCTTCCCGGGCAATGAGCTGTTTGGCGGGGCGATCCACCTCGAGGCTCAACTGCTGCTGGGCCAACCGCTTGTCGAGCCGCTGCAGCTGGATATCGATCACGTGAGCGAGCTGCTTTTCGTCGAGGCTGTGGAAGACGATGATGTCATCGACCCGATTGAGGAATTCAGGGCGGAAGTGGGCGCGGAGCTCGGTGCGGACGAGTTTTTCCATCTCGGCGTATTCCTTGGCGCCGAGTTTGCCCGCGGTGTAATACTCCTGGATGATGGGGGAGCCGATATTGCTTGTCATGATGATGATGGTGTTCTTGAAATCGACCGTCCGGCCCTGGCCATCGGTGAGGCGCCCGTCATCGAGGATTTGGAGGAGGACATTAAAGACATCGTGGTGGGCCTTTTCGATCTCGTCGAAGAGCACGACACTGTAGGGCCGGCGGCGGACAGCCTCGCTAAGCTGTCCGCCTTCCTCGTAGCCGACATATCCCGGCGGGGCGCCAATGAGCCGCGCGACGGTGTGTTTTTCCATGTACTCGCTCATGTCGATGCGGATCATGGCGTTTTCGTCGTCGAAAAGGAACTCGGCCAGGGTACGCGCGGTCTCGGTCTTGCCGACGCCGGTGGGGCCGAGGAAGATGAAGGAACCGATGGGCCGGTTGGGGTCCTGCAAGCCGCTGCGGGAGCGGCGGACGGCGTTGGCGACGGCCTCGAGGGCCTCTTTCTGGCCGACAACGCGCTGTTGGAGGCGCTCCTCCATTTTGACGAGTTTCTGCCGCTCGCCTTCGAGCATGCGGGAGACGGGGATGCCGGTCCAGGAGGCGACGACCCGGGCGATGTCTTCCTCGGCGACTTCCTGGTGGAGGAGGCGCTGGGCGGCGGGTTTCTCACGCAGCGACTTTTCGGCGGCGGCGAGCTTTTTTTGGAGCTCGGGCAGGCGGCCATATTGGATTTGGGCGGCGAGATTAAGGTCGTTGGCGCGTTGGGCGTGCTCGAGGTCGAGTTTGGCCTGTTCGATCTGGCTGTTGATGATGCTGATGGCGTTGATGGCGGCCTTTTCGTTTTGCCACTGGGCTTTGAGACGGGTGGCGCGTTCCTTGAGATTAGCCAAGTCCTTCTCGAGCTTGCCGAGCCGCTCGCGCGAGGCATCGTCTTTTTCCTTCTTCAAAGCGCTCTGCTCAATTTCGAGCTGCTGGATCTGCCGCTCCAACTGGTCGATCTCGGTCGGCATCGAGTCGAGCTCCATGCGCAGGCGGGAAGCCGCCTCGTCGATGAGGTCGATGGCTTTGTCGGGGAGGAAGCGGTCGGTAATGTAGCGGTGAGAGAGGGTTGCGGCGGCCACCAGCGCGGCGTCCTGGATGCGGACCCCGTGATGGACTTCGTAACGCTCCTTGAGGCCGCGCAGGATGGCGATGGTGGCCTCGACGCTTGGCTCTGTGACCAGGACGGGCTGGAAGCGCCGCTCCAGGGCGGGGTCTTTCTCAATGTGTTTGCGATATTCATCGAGCGTGGTGGCGCCGATGGCGCGCAATTCGCCCCGGGCGAGCTGGGGCTTCATGATATTGGCGGCGTCGGTGGCTCCTTCGGCGGCGCCGGCACCCACCAGCGTGTGCAGTTCGTCGATGAAAAGGACAATGCGGCCGTCGCTGGAGACGATTTCCTTCAGAAAGGCCTTGAGGCGGTCTTCAAATTCGCCGCGGTATTTGGCTCCGGCGATCATCGCACCGAGGTCCATGGACACGAGGCGTTTGTTCTTGAGGGTTTCAGGGACGTCGCCGCTGACGATACGCCGTGCCAGGCCCTCGGCGATGGCGGTCTTGCCCACGCCAGGCTCGCCGATGAGCACGGGATTGTTCTTCGTGCGTCGGGTCAGGACCTGCATCACGCGCCGGATCTCGTTGTCGCGTCCGATGACGGGATCGATTTTGCCCTGGCGGGCGAGGGCGGTCAGGTCACGGCCATATTTTTCGAGCGCCTGGAATTTGTCCTCGGGGTTGGGATCGGTGACGCGCTGATTGCCACGCAGTTCGGCGAGGGCGCGCAGGACGGCATCGTGTTTGATGCCGTGGTTTTGGAGAATCTTCTTGAGAGCAGCGCCGCCGGCGTCGAGGAGACCTAACAGCAGGTGTTCGGTGCTGACATAGTCGTCCTTGAGCCTGGCGGCTTCGGTCTGGGCGGCATCGAGGGACTTTTTCAAATCGGTGCTGAGGAACACATCCGTGGAGGTGGTCCCCTGAACCTTGTGGCGGCGGGCGAGTTCGCGTTGGAGCTCGGGCTTGAGGTTGGAGGGGGAAGCGCCGATCTTCTGGAGCAAATCGGGGATAAGGCTGTCGGCCTGCCCGATCATGGCCAGCAGGAGATGTTCGCCATCAACCTCCTGGTGAGAGTAGCCCTGAGCAACCTGCTGCGCTTCCTGGAGCGCCTCCTGTGATTTTATAGTAAGCCTGTCCAATTGCATATTGAGTCTTCTTTCGATGATGCAACCCTACATCCTTTAGGTTGCACTCCTAGTACTGATAGGGCTCCGGAGCATTTCGTCAAGCGGGGATTGGCGGGGCAAGGAAGGTTAAACCGTGGAGGCGTTAGGACGTTAAAGCGTTAAAACGTTAGAACGTTAGCCCGCCTCCAGGAATGAGGCCCACCCACCTGCCGTGCCAACGTTCTAACGTTTTAACCCTTTAGCCGTGATACGTTCCCCCTTGAATCCTTTTCCCTAAAACCCGACATTTCTCCTCATGCATTGGAAGAAAGTGACGTTGGTTGGGGTCGGCCTATTGGGCGGTTCACTTGGGATGGCGCTAAGGCGGCAGCGGCTGGCGGACGCGGTGGTGGGGTTTGTGCGCCGCCATGCCAGCGTGAAGGAGTGCGAGGGCCTTGGCGCGGTAGATATTGCCACGCGCGACCTGGAGCGGGCGGTGACGGGAGCCGATCTCGTTGTCTTTTGCACCCCGCTGGCCCAAATGCGCCCCCTGGCCAAGCGGTTGCTCCCCTGGATTAGACGTGGCGCGATTGTGACCGATGTCGGGAGCGTGAAGGCTGGTGTGGCTCGGGATTTGGAGCCCCTGGTGGCCCGGGCAGGCGGCTTTTTCATCGGGAGCCATCCGATGGCGGGATCCGAAAAAACTGGCGTGGCGGCGGCTCGGGCCGATCTCTTTGCCGATGCGGTTTGTGTGGTGACGCCCACGCCGGATTCGAACCGGCCGGCTCTTCGGAAAGTGGAGCATCTCTGGAAGTCGGTTGGGTCGCGGCTGCTTCGGCTGACTCCGGAGGCGCATGATGAGTTGGTGAGCCGGTCGAGCCACCTGCCGTACGTGCTTGCGGCGACGCTGGCCAATTTCGTTTTGTCCTCGGAGCATCCGCGGCAACAGGGGCTTTTATGCGCCAATGGCTTCCGCGACACGACGCGCATCGCCTCCGGCTCTCCGGAGATGTGGCGCGACATTGTTCTGGCCAACCGCGAAAACCTCGCGCGCGCCATCGAAAGGCTCGCGGGCGACCTGGGAGCGTTCCGGCGGGCTTTGAAACGCGGGGATGCGCGGGCCATCGAGGCCTTTTTCGAGGACGCGAAGCAGCGGCGCGATCGATGGCGGGAGCGGGCGGGGGCAGCCACATAGCTTCACAATGCTGTCGAATTGGAGGTTTTTTGGGACTGGAAAACTTTCTTGGAATCGAGATAATCTCTTTGGCTGGGTTGGGCCAGCGCGGGGAATGGTTCGCCCAAACCTGGAAGTAACAATTGTCGCTACCGAAACTCATTGAAATTGTCCCGCTGGACAAACCGGTCCGAGCCGAAATCACGGTGCCGGGTTCAAAGAGCATTACCAATCGCGCCTTGATCCTGGCGGCGCTTGCGCGGGGCGGGACGACTCTGCGCGGGGCGCTGTGGAGCGAGGACACGCAGGTGATGGCCGGGTGCCTTCGGACGCTTGGGTTTGAAGTGGATGTCCAACCGGACGCGAGCGAGCCGTGCAATCGGACGATTAGGATTGCGGGCAAGGGGGGCGAGGTGGCTGCCGGCGGCAACGACCAGAGGCCGTTGGAGCTGTTTGTTGGGAATGCGGGGACGGCGGCGCGGTTCCTGGCGGCGTTCGTATGCCTCGGCAAAGGGGTGTATCGCTTGCATGGCGTGCCGCGGATGCATGAACGCCCGCAAGGCGAGCTGTTTTCCGCACTCCGGCGGTTGGGATATCAGGTCGAATCCGAGAACCACAACGACAAGCTGCCGGCAAGAATCCAGGTTGGTCCCTTGTCAGGGGTAAAGCTCAGGCCTGGCAGCGATGCCGGAGAGGTGGCAGGTCCGGCCGCGCCGGGTTGTTCGGTCAGCATGGAGAGCAGTTCGCAATTCGCCTCGGCGCTGCTGCTTTGCGCTGCCGCCGCTGGATGGAAGGTCGAGGTAGTCGGAGAAAACGCAGAGGAATCGCCGTATGTGCGGATGACCTCGGAATTGGTAAAGGTCTTTCCGCGAGACGGAGGGGAGTTTCAAATCGAGCCGGACGCCTCGAGCGGGAGCTATTTTTTGGCTGCGGAACAATTCCTTCCGCTGGAAAAGCGCCTGGAATACTCGGAGCAATTTGGCGTGTCAGTCCCTACCACAACGATTAACTCCCTGTCGGTTGCGAACTGGCCGAGCTCAAGGTGGCAAATCGATGAGAACTTTCCGAGAGCGCTGCTGCTCTGCCCGGAATTGGGCCATGGCTTGGCGATAGCAAGGCTGGGCAAGGGCGCGGAAGACCTGAGGGAGGGAGAGGTCGTGAACTTGATGCGCGCGGCGCACCGCGGCTGTGCGATTTCAAGGAAGAAGGATCTTGGCGACAGCATCATGACCGCCGTCGTGTTGGCCCCCTTTGCCTTGGGTCCTGTGCGGTTCACCGACCTGGCGAGGCTGCGGGTGCAGGAATGCGAGCGCGTGGCGGCTTTGCGCGCCGAATTGGCCAAATGTGGCGCAAAGGTGACAGAGGAGGGGGACACCTTGACGGTGTTTCCCTCGGTTCTGCACGGCGCGGAAATCGAGACCTACAACGATCATCGGATGGCCATGAGCTTTGCCGTTCTGGGGTTGAAAGTGCCCGGCATCCGGCTGCGCGGGCCGGCTTGTGTCAAGAAGACCTTTCCCAATTTCTTCCAGAAACTCGCCGCGCCTCCACCTCATGGCCTGGGAGCGCGGATCCTGGACGGCTCAAGCGGGCGGCATCTGGCCGCGGATGATCTATTTGCCGATTAGGCCTCTCATTTGACTTTTTTAACCCTTGTGACTTCATTACCGTCTTCTCGCAGCATGTCACCGACGAAAACGAAGCATCCAATTGTCATCGCGATTGATGGGACCAGCGCCAGCGGCAAGAGCACCAATGCGAAGCTGGTGGCCAAGGCGTTGGGCTTTGTCTATGTGGACACAGGCGCGATGTACCGCACGCTGTCCTGGTATTGCCTAGGACACCACATCGACGTGCAGAACGCCAAAGCGGTTGCCGCCGCCTGCCGGAAATGGAAGGCGGCGCTGGAATGCGTGGCCGGCCACGTACATCTCAAAGTGGACGGCTACTATCCTGAAAAAGAGATTCGATCCGCCGAAGTTAGCGCGGCGGTGTCCCATGTTGCCACGGTTCCCAAGGTGCGGGAGTGGATGAAGAAGACGCAGCGCGAGTGCATCCAATTCGGGAACCTGGTCATGGAAGGCCGCGACATCGGCACCAATGTATTTCCCGAGACTGACTTCAAGTATTACCTGGACGCGAAGCTGGAGGAGCGGTCGCGCCGGCGGGCGGCGGAGGGCATTCAGGAGAACCTGGCAGCGCGCGACCAGCGCGACAGCCAGCGCGCGGCTGCCCCGCTGATGATTGCCCTGGGCGCCAAGGTCATCAATAACTCGCAGATGACTTCCGAGCAGACCAGCGGCACCATCATCGCCGATATCAAACGCCGGATGGAGGACTTGAAAACCCAATAAGGCTCCGGTGCCCGGTTCCTGGTCCCCCTCATGAACCCCAGCTATTTCATCGCATGGTGCCTCTTCCGGGGGATGTATAAATTCTACTTCCGGTGGCGGGTGTTCAACGCCGACCGGGTGCCGCTCCGGGGATCGGTCATCCTGGCTTCCAACCACGCCAGTTTTCTCGACCCGCCACTGGTTGGCAGCGGCTTGCATCGGGGCATCAATTACCTGGCGCGGGAGAGCCTGTTTCGATTTCCTGTTTCCGGCGCCATTCTGCGGAGCTGGAACGCCGTGCCGGTGGACCGCGACGGCGGGGGCGCCAAGGGGCTGAAGGCCATCCTCGACCGGTTGCTGGCGGGCGGAGGGATCATTCTGTTTCCCGAAGGCACGCGCACCCGCGACGGGAAGCTGCAAGCCGCCCGGTCCGGCATCGGCCTGGCGGTCATCAAGTCCGAGGCTCCTGTGGTGCCGGTGCGGGTGTTTGGGACGTTCGATGCGTTTGGCCGGCATGTGCGTTTTCCCCGTCCGCATCCGATCGCGGTCAAATATGGCCGCCCGATGCGGTTCGAGCAGTTAAGGGGGGAGGCGAAGGTTTGCACCAAGCCCCGACTGAAGGAAATCTACCAGGAAGTGGCGGACGAGATAATGGCCGCCATCGCGCGGCTGGAACCGTGTGAGGACAAGGAGCGGTTTCCTTAGGGCCTACGTCCTTAGCCGTCAGATGCCAAGGTTGGACAGCGTCTGACTGATGGCATTGACGATGCGGACCAAGTGCGGATGGGAGCCCTCGAACCCGACAACCGAGGACCTTAACCCCTGAAGAGAGAGCTTCAATAACTGCGGGTTTTGATTGGCGCGGGTGGCTTCGTGGGCGGAGAGTTCGGTGAAGCCGGCAATACTCTGGGCTTGCTCCTCGTGGGTCTTGGACAAATCCGCCACCTCGGTCTTGAGCGTGCCGAGCAACTGCAGGAGTTCGCGCCGCCGATCCTCTTTGATTGCCTCGGCGCCCTGAATTCTGGCCTCGATCTTGCCAATCGTGTCCTCAATCATCGTATTGCTTCCGGTTCCAACCTCAAGATAGTAGCAACCCGCCAAGGGGCAAGAAAAGAGTGCAGCCGGCACTAGCGCCTCAAGAGCGGCTCCACGATCTTCCAGATTGCGGCGCTGACTTGCTCGACGGTTCCCGAGGCATCGAGCGAGCGGATGCGGCCTGGTTCGGCGGCGGCCACGGCCGCATAGCCCTTGGCGACCCGCTCGAAGAAACTCCGGTCGGCCTCCTCCATCCGATCCCGTTGAAGGTGCAGCGGCAAGGTCGGCTGCCGCGCCAGGCGCCGCTGCTCGCTGAGCTCATGGGGCACCTGGAGCAGGAGGGTGAGGTCGGGGCGGGTCTGGCCGACGGCCGCATCGATGATGGCTTCAACTTGCTTGAGATCCAGTTGGCGTCCATAGCCCTGGTAGGCGATCGTCGAATCATAGAACCGGTCGCTCAGAACGATCTCTCCCTTTTCGAGAGCGGGGCGGATGACCTCCCGCACAAGCTGAGCGCGGCTGGCGTTCATGAGCAGCAACTCGGTCTCGGGCTGCATGGCCGCGTTGTCCTTGCTATGCTTCAGAGTATAGCGGATTTCCTCGCCGATGGGAGTGCCGCCGGGCTCACGCAGGGTCCGGACGTGGCGTCCTAGGGACCGCAACCGCTCGGCCAGCAGGGAGATTTGCGTCGACTTACCCCCACCTTCCGTGCCTTCGAAAGTGATGAACAGACCGTTGCTCATGGTTAGGTGGCTGGAGAATTGCGTGGCTGACAGTTCAAACGCGTTTGGCTCTGGGGCCCTTGGGGGTATCCTCGATGACCCAGCCTTTGGCCTTGAGTTCGTCGCGGATGGCGTCGGCGCGTTTGAAATCCCTGGCCTTGCGGGCCGCCTGGCGGGCTCCCACGAGGGCGGTGATTTCGGCCGGCACGTCCACCTCGGCGGCCGCGCCCACTCCCAGCACCGAGTCGAGCCGTTCCCATGCGGCCAGCGCGGCGGCGGCGGCGGCGGGACTGAGCGAGTTTTCGGCCAGCCGCCGGTTGGTGTCGCGCACCCATTCGAAAACCACTCCCCACGCGCCGGACACGTTCAGGTCCTCATCAAGGGTGTCGGAAAAGCGCTGCAAGAGGGCCGCATCGGCCTCGGTCCGGCCGTTGCCAGCCAACTCGCGCAGCTTGGCCAGGCACTCGTCAATGCGGGTGAGCGAGGCGCGCCCGGCGTGCAATCCTTCGAGGGTGAAATTGAAGGTCTCGCGGTAATGTGACTGGAGCAACAGGTAGCGGATTTCGCGGCCGGAAAAGCCGCGGGCCAGCAGGTCGCGCAGGGTGAAGAAGTTGCCGAGGGACTTGCTCATCTTCTTGCCTTCGACCAGCAGGAACGCGCCATGGAGCCAGTATTTGACGAAGTGCCGGCCCGGCGCCTGCACCTCGGCGCCTTCGCTCTGGGCGATTTCGTCCTCGTGGTGGGGGAACATGAGGTCTTCGCCGCCCAGGTGCAAATCGAAGGTGGTCCCGAGCAATTTCATGCTCATGGCGCTGCACTCGATATGCCAGCCGGGCCGGCCTTCGCCCCAGGGGCTGGGCCAGAAAACGTCTCCATCCTCCGGCACCCGCGCCTTCCAAAGGGCGAAATCGGCCAGCGACTCTTTCTCATACTCGTCGCTGGCAACGCGCTCGCCCACGCGCATTTCGTCGAAGTTCAGTTTCACCAGTTGCCCGTATTGGCCGCCGGCGCCGCGGTATTTTTCGATGCTGAAATAGACCGAGCCGTCGGCAGCGCGGTAGGCCAGCCCGCGGGCCATCAGCTTTTCGATCAGCCCGAGGATGTCGGGGATATGCGCGGTGGCGCGGGGCGTGTCGTGGGGGGGGCGGCAATTGAGCGCCTTGAGATCCTCGAAAAAGGCGGCCTCGAATTTGCCGGTGAACTCCCGCAGCGGCGTTTTGGTATCCCGGACCCGCTTGATGATCTTGTCGTCCACGTCGGTGATGTTCATGACGTGGCGGATGGCGTAGCCTTTGAACTCAAGGTAGCGCCGGACCAAGTCGCTGAACACGAACGTGCGCCAATTGCCGATGTGGGCAAAGTCATAGACCGTCGGCCCGCAGCAGTACATACCGGCTCGTTTCGCCGCGGGATCCAGCGGCACGAACTCCTGCACCGAACGCGACAGGGTGTTAAACAGTTTCAAGGCCATACCCAAACGCGGAGAAGATTAGGTACGGATGCGGGAAAAGAAAGGGGAAAAGAAACGTGGTGCGGCGCCAGCCTTTGCTTAAAGACCGGTGGGCGGGCGGCGCGGCTGTCAGGCGACGCGGCGGATGTTATCATGGCCGCCGAAAGGATTGTCCAGGCGCTCGGTGCAGGCCGGGTCGTCGCACCACACGCCGTCCACGATGAACAGGTATTTGTGCGCCCCGTGCGGCAGTTTCAAGGTGGTGGTCCACAGGCCGCTCTGGTCCTTTTCGAGCGGAATCGCTTTCTGCTGCCACTCCGTGAAATCGCCGACGAGCAATACGCTCTCGGCTTCCGGCGCGGAGAAACTGAATGTCTGCGTCTTTGGCTTTTTTCTTCGTCGTCCCACAATTAGCATCTTTCGCGGACTCGGGAGGTTTGCTCCACGCGCGACTTGGCGCCGAGTCCTGTTGTCATGAGTCCTCGTTGCTCCGGGTTTCCCTGTCGTAAGTTCGCTCTCACGAGCGCCCTGCGTCAAACCGAAAGCACAGTCCTTGGGCGAATACCGGGCACCGGTCGCCACGAAGGAGGAGATGAGGATCTGCTGGGGAACTATCCCGCACCCGAATCAACAACTCCCGGAAAAACCGCGGGTGCAAGTCTTTCCGAACCGTGCCCTTATTGAAACGGCAATAGGCGGGTCAACGCAAGAGAAAAAATGCCGATTTGCATCGGGATCAGATTCTACGTTTCTTCCCCATCTCCCTCGCAGGGATTTTCCCACTCGGGATAGATGTCGGGTTTGAGCTGGCCGCGTCGGATGAGTTCCTGGAGGTCGCGGATAATCGTGCGGCGGGCGACGCCGAACTGGCGGGCCAAGGCGGAGATATTGGGGCGCTGGCGGGAATTGCCGAGCAGTTCGCGGATTTGGTTCTGGCGGCTGAGCCGGTCGGTGGAACGGCTGAACAAATCGAGGGCGTCGACGCGGTGGGACCGCTCCAGAGCCTCGAACTGGCGGACGACCTCTTTTTCGCCGCATTCTTTGAGGGCGATTTCGACGGTGCGTTTGAGGCTATGAATATCGACCGGTTTAGGGAGGCAATAATGGGCGCGGCGCGGCCCCTGGAGGGCCTCCATCTGTTGATGCACCTCCAACGCGCCGGAGACGACAATGATGGGGACAAACGGGAGGAGTTCCTTGAACTCGGGAAGGAAGTCCAGCCCCAGCTCACCTCTGGAGAGGACGTGGTCCAGAATCAGGAGGTCGGGCCGGCCTGCGGGGATTTTTCGAAGCGCCTCGGTGGCGTTGTGGACATGAACGAGGTTGTATTTGGAGAGGGCCTCTTCATAGATCTCGTATTGAAGATCGTCATCTTCAATAACCAGGATGGTGGGAGTATTCATAGGCGCGAAGGGGTTTTGGCGGTTTGAGGAGACTCCGGGGCATCGGCGGCGGGAAGGGGTGGCGCGGGAAGAATCAGGGTGAAGGTGCTGCCTTGGTCGACGGCCGACTCGACCGCCAGGCCGGCCTGCATTCTGCCGGCCAGTTCATAAGCCATCGAAAGACCCAACCCGGTGCCACGGCGGGTCGAGAGGGCTTTGGTGGTGAAGAAAGGCTCAAAAATCCGCGGCAGGACCTCGGGAGAAATCCCGCAGCCAAAATCCCGGACTGAAACCGAAACATAGGCCAGGGATGAGGCCGGGGTGAGCACCAGCCCGGCGGGCAAAGCGTCGATCCGGCGTGTTGCCAGGATGATCTGCCGGCGCTGAGTCGCGGCTTCCGCGGCGTTGAAAATGAAGTTCAACAGGATCTGCTGGATGAAATCCTTTGCGCCCATGATGGGCGGCAGGTCTGCCTCGGGCTCGAAGATCACCTGCACTTCGCGCAGGAAACGGTCCCCCAGCATCTTGATGGTGTCCTGCGCGACGCTATTGATTTCACAGCGTTGGATTTGCTGGCCCGAATCCCGGCTGAAACCAAGCATGGCCCGGACGATGGCGGCGCCCTGCTCGACAACGGTTTTGATGCGGTCAACCCGGGTGCGAACCTTTCGGGGATTATCGAGGTTATCCTCGATGATCTGGGCGGAGCCTTTGACGATGGAGAGGATGTTATTGAAGTCGTGGGCGATACCGGCGGCCAAGGTGCCCAGGGCGTTCATCTTCTGGCTGTGAAGGAGTTCGCGGTTGGCGATCTCCAGCTCTCGGGTCCGCTCGGTCACCTTCTTTTCCACTTCGGCGTAACTGCGCACGAGGCGTCGATGGCGGTTGAAGGCGAGGGCGGCGAAGAACATCGCGGCGGCCAGGCCGGCGGAGGAGATGAGCACCAGGCGCGTCTCCTGATACCAGGGGAGGACCACGGTAAACTCGAGTTGAGCGGGTTTGCGCTCGATGTTGCCATTGCGATCCATCGCGCGGACCTGGAAATAATGTTTGCCGGCGGGCAGATCGTTGAAGGAGATGCCGTTCACATCGGCAAATGGCGACCAATCCTGCTCGTCGAGGCGATAGGCGTAGAGCAGGCGCTCCCGCGGGGTGTATTTCCATTTATCAAGCCCGCCGAATCTGAGGGTCAGGGTGCCGCCCTGAGGAACCTCGGTCTCCTCCTGGTTGGCGGGCGACTGAACCGTCGTGCGCGGCGGGTCCGGATCGGCCTCCGGGTAGTAGAGGCTCAGGCCTCGAAGGGTGCCGACCCAGAGCCGACCGCCGGGATCCTCATAAACCTCGCGCACTGCGGGGCTGGGCAGACCCTCCTCGACGCCGTTGTCGATCCAGGCATCCTGGAAGAAGCGACGCAGCCCGCTATTGGAGGCCACCCAGATGCTGCCGTCGTGGGTGCGGACCACTCCGTAGATTCGGTCGAAGCCTCCGCGCAGCATCCTCCAGCTCTGCCCGTCGAATTCCCAGACCTGATCCCAGGTGGCGCAGACGATTCTCCCGTTGGATTCTTCGACGAAGCAGCGCGCGCCGATTGGGCAAGTTCGGTCATTGGAGGCAAAGAACCGCCATTTCCGGTCATGAAACCAGGCAGTGCCGATTTCTCCGCCCAGCCAAACATCGCTGCTATGTGTGGCGAATGCCGTGTTGAGCACGGGGCCCAGCAGCAGATCGGGGGCTGGCTCGGTTAGCGGCCTGAAAGCGGCCCCATCGTATTTGTCCAGCCGATAGGACGATTCGCCAGTTCCTCGCTGCAGGCTTTGAATGCAGAGGCTATCGTCCGCAAGCATTCCCAGGCAATGGCGTTCACGGGCCGGGTCCACGGGCTCGACCGACCTGAACTGGCCGCTGTCCGGATCGAATTGGAACAGCAGGTCGCCCCGGGTTTTGTCCGAGCCGGGATCTTCCGGCACCACCAGAACCAGCGCGCCGTTTTTGAGGGAAAACAGGGTTCCCGCAGTTGTATTCCTGGCCACGCCCGGTGGCAGCGGGTATTCGTGAAGTTGCTCGTTGTGCAGCAGGCAGAGCCCGCCGCCGGACAAGAACCAGAGCCGTCCGTCCGCGTCGCCCGCCAGGCCGTGGGCCAAAGCATGAATGCTTTGCGCTCCCGGCGGGCTTCTCCAGGTCAGCGGCGCGCATCGGAAGAGTCCCTCCGAGGTCGCCAGCCAGAAAACACCGTTCGGCTCGCTGGCAACGTCGAAGTACTGGACAGCGGAGACGTCCTCGTCTTCAACCATTTCGGATCGGTTTCCTTCGCCCTGGAACAGGGAAGAACTGGTGAAGGCCCAAAAGGTCTTGTCCGGTCCCCGCCATGCCTGGCGCACCCTTCCTGTGCCGGCGGCCCAGGTGGTCCACTGCAGGCCGTCAAAATAAGCAATGAGCTTCTCATGGGTTTGGGTCGATTCCGCCGCCAGGGTGACTCCTCCGTCGGCATCCTCATGCGGTTCCTGGAGTTGTCCCGCTTGAAGCGCTGAAGGCGGGATGAACTCCTGCCAAGGGGTCTGGGGTTTGAGGTTGCGAAGCGGTCCCGGCAATTTGGCGAGCCCGCGCGTCCCGCTGACCCACAGGCCGCCATCGTGTGATGGCGCCAGTTGGGTGAAGCTACCGATCTGGGTCTGGGCGGCGGTCCGCAACACATCCACCACAGGTTGGTCTGGGGTGACTTCATTCAATTCGAGCAGTTGGTCGGGAAGCAGGAAAATCACGCTCCCCTGCTTAATGGGATAAAAGGGCGCCCCGATGTGACTGGAGACGGCTTCCGGCAGCAGATGCGGCACCCAGGCGTGTGCCTTGAACTCCAGCAATCCGCCCGGCATCATGGTCCAAATCGGTCCGCTGGGGCTCCGATAGGCGCGCCCCCGGCTGATTTCGGGCAGCGGATACACTTTGATGGAATAACCGTCCAGCTCGCTGATTGAGGGCGGATCAAAATGCTTGGCGAGCACACGGCCCAGCGGCGACACCGTGACCGAAACACACTCGGACTGGGGCAAGCCGTCGGCGGCCTTATAGACGCGCCAACTTGAGGGCCGCTGGCCCCAGCTTGTTCCCGCCAGCGCCATGCAGGCGGCGCCGGCCAGAATCAAAATGCCTCTGGGCATCATCAGTCGAATCGATCCCATTTGAATCGCTGCCCGATTATTCTCCCTGCCGGCCTCGGGCGCAATCAAAAGCCGAGGGCCGGAGGCAAGGCAGTCGGACTTGAAAGATATGGACTTGGCAGTTTAAACCCTTCATGCTGGCAGGCGATGGATGCGGAAGAGAAAGATATTTGTGACTTTCTGAAGTCGTGGCCGGGGCAATATGTCGCTGGGCGCGAGATCGCGCGCCGGGCCGGGGGAAAATGGCGTTTCCGGGACGATCCCGAGTGGGCCACTCCGGTGCTTTTGCGCCTGTTGGAGCAGGGGGTCATCGACTCGGACGCGTCGGCTCGTTATCGCCTGCTGGATGATCCCAAGAAGCACAAGGCCGAGCGCTGGCTTTCACCCGATATCAAAGCGATCCTCGAAAAAGCCGGCGAGGCTTCCGAGACGGCCACCGAGGGCGACAAAGAGGAAGAAGGTTAACGCCTCACGACGTCTGGAGCGTCATCATTTCGACGCGAGGTTGCTCCCTTGGCGAGGCAGCGCTGGAGAAGGCAAGATAGAGGAAAGCGAACGGGGTGGTGATGGGGAGAACCATGAGGATGGCAGCCAGAGTGCCCTTGCCCCGCGCCTTGACGATCTTCACGGAGAACATGATGTGGACGACGATGCCGATGGGGAACACGAGGTAGCCGAGAATCCACCAGGCCGACATGCCGGCAGCCTTCAGGAGCGGCACGGCATTGAGCACGGGCAGCCACACCAACACGCCCGGTTCGCCGCCAGCCTTGCGGCAAACCAACATGTAGCAATAGGCACGAAAGAGGTAAAGCAGGACGAGAATGGCGAGCAACACGATGCCAAACATGCGAGAGACCAGCAATTGGTTGAACAACCACTTGTTTTTCTCCGAAAGGACCGCCTTTTGCAGCTTCACGTCGAAGTCCTTGACCTTGGCCATGGTCAGGTTGACCGGCGTGGCCGTAACCGGCGCGTGGGCCTTGGATTTGGGGTTTGCGTAGCCCCAGCGTTCCTGCAACTCCTCAGGGAGGTCGGCGGCCTTAATGTTCATCAAGCCTCCTGCGTGCCTGATGAAGATGTAGTCTTTTGCCCGGGTCGTGACTGTCACGTTTGTGTACGTATGTGTCCCGATTTGGAGCAAAGGAAAGGTTTCCTCCTCCGCCATTTTAGGCTCGCTGGTCTCCGGTTTCGCGAAGACCGGTCCCGCCACAACTGTGGCGAGGGCCCATAAAACCCACGTGCTGGCGATACTCTGTAACATTCCGGAACTGTTCATAGTTAAAGCCGTTGAATCGGTTTGCCACTCAACTCGATAGCCGACGCTCGCGTTGAGAGGCACGAAGCGTGCCATGAGATGAGCGAGGGCAGGGGAGTGATGGGGAATGGAAACCCGACGGCTTTGCCCTCCAGTTCGGGCTCACCCGTTCTCGGACCTGTTGGGCATGAAAAAGGCGAGCCGTTGCCGGCTCGCCTTTGCGAAAGCAATGCTCAGTTGAGATTAGTTGGTCGGCGAAGACTCCGGACCGCGCTGTGCCTGCTCTGGGGTGCGCGGTGCCTGCTCTGGACAGCGCTGTGCCTGCTCTGTGGCACGATGTTCTCCGCGATCGGTGCGTTCACCCCGGTTGGGGCGGTCACCTCCCCCGCGGTTGCCGCGATCTCCACGGTTGCCGCGGTCACCTCGGTCGCCGCGATGGTCTCCGCGGCCGCCTCGGTCGCCCCGATCACCGCCGCGCTCACCACCGCGATCCCCGCCGCGTTCAGCGCCGTGTTCGCGCTGCGGTTCGGCAGCCGGTTGGCCTTCGGGCGTGCCGCCTGGGGACATTTCCTGGTCGCGCTCGGCCATCGCTGCCTTGCGGGAGAGCCGGACCCGGCCCTTCTCATCGACTCCGAGGCATTTGACCCAGATCTCATCGCCGAGTTTGACGATATCCTCTGTCTGTTTGACGCGGAAATTAGCCAGTTCGCTGATGTGGACCAAGCCGTCCTTGCCGGGCAGGAACTCGACAAAAGCGCCGAACTCCTTGATGGTGACGACCTTGCCGCGGTAGATCTTGCCAATCTCGGCTTCGGCGGTCATGCCCATGATGGCGTCGCGGGCAATTTTCATCCCGTCCTCGGAGACCGAGTAGACGTTGACCGTGCCGTCGTCTTCGATGTTGATCTCGCAGCCGGATTCCTCGACCAGCTTCTTGATGTTCTTGCCGCCAGGGCCGATCAGGGCGCCGATCTTGTCGGGGTTGATCTTGATGGTTTCGATGCGCGGGGCGTACTTGCTGATCTCCTTGCGCGAGGCGCCCAATGTCTTGGCCATCTCGGCCAGCACATGCATGCGGGCGATCCGCGCCTTTTCCACCGCCTCGGTCATCAGCGCCAGCGGGATCCCCCGCAGCTTGAGGTCGAGCTGGAACCCGGTGATGCCCTTCTCGGTGCCGGCCAGCTTGCAGTCCATGTCGCAGAACGCGTCTTCCCAGCCGATGATGTCCGTCAGCAGCTTATAGCGGGTAATCTTGTCCTGGTCGTCGTGCTCGGTGCAGAGGCCGATGGAGATGCCCCCTACGGGCCGGGCAATGGGCACGCCCGCGTCCATGAGCGCGAGCGAACCGCCGCACACGGTCGCCATCGAGGAGGAGCCGTTGGACTCCATGATCTCGCTGGTGATCCGGATCGAATAAGGATAGGTGGTCACGGGCACCATCGGCTCGAGCGACCGCTCGGCCAGGGCTCCGTGCCCAATTTCACGCCGGCCCGGGCCGCTGATGCGGCCGGTCTCACCGACCGAGAAATTGGGGAAATTGTAGTGCAGGATGAATTTCTTCTCGCTGGCGCCGCCGGTGTAGGAATCGAATTCCTGGGCGTCCTCGCCAGTGCCCAGCGTGCAAAGGGTTACCGCCTGGGTTTCGCCGCGCTGGAACAACGCCGAGCCGTGCGCACGCGGGAGCATGCCCACCTCGCTGTAGATCGGCCGGACCGACTCGAAATCGCGCCCGTCCAGGCGCTTGTTGTCGTTCATGATCAGGCCGCGCACCGCTTCCTTTTGAATATAGTAAAACGCGTCCTTGAGCACGAACTCGGTTACCTTTTCCTCGCCGAACTTTTCAACCAGCTTCTTCCCGATTTCGTCGGTGATCGCCGCCACCGACGATTCCCGGGCGAGCTTGCCCGGCGTGAGCAGCGCGGAAACAATCCGGTTTCCGGCGAGCGCTTTGGCTTCGGTGAGGATTTCGTCGGGAACCACGGCCAGGGTGATTTGGCGCTTGGGCTTGCCCGCGCGGGCCACTAATTCCTTCTGTGCCGCGATGAGCGGCTGGATGGCTTCCTGACCGAACTTGAGGGCGGCGACAAAATCCGCATCGCTGATTTCCTTGGCCGCCCCTTCATACATAACCAAGTCGGTTTCGTTGCCGACGTAAACCAGATCGAGATCGCTTTCGAGCATCTGGGTATGGGTCGGATTGACAATAAACTGGCCGTTGACGCGGCCAATGCGAGCCGCGCCCAGGGGGCCGGCCCAGGGAATATCGCTGGCCATCAGGGCCGTCGAGGCGCCTACGACCGCCAGCATGTCCGGATCATTCTCGCCGTCCGCGCTCAACACGATGCATTGCACCTGGACCTCGTTGTACCAACCGCGGGTGAACAACGGGCGAATGGGCCGGTCGATAAGCCGGCAGGTAAGAATCTCTTTTTCGGTGGGACGGCCTTCGCGCTTGAAGTAGCCGCCCGGGAACTTGCCGGCTGCGGCCGCTTTCTCCCGGTAATCGACCGTCAGGGGGAAGAATTCCTGGCCCTCTTTGGCTTTGGTGGCGCCTACGGCGGCGACCAGAACAATGGTTTCTCCCAACTGGACGGTGACGGCGCCGTCGGCCTGCTTGGCCAGTTTTCCTGTTTCAATAACAATCTGCTTCTCCCCGAGGGAGATGGTGACTTTCTCTGACATAATACTATCATTTCACCGTCACCACCGAGAAACTTCAGTGAACTCCGAATGCTTTCGGAGCTGAATGAAATCACTCAGTGGAACGGAGCTTTCTAATACGCGAAGGTTAAGCGGAACAGCCGGGCCGCTCGCGTTTTACGGCTCCAGCTAAATGGTTAAGATATACCCGAGGGTGGCCTATCCGCAATACCTCCTGGACGAGCCCCCTCCGCCCGAACTTATTTGCGCAGCTTGAGCTTTTTGGTAAGCGTCTGGTAACGGTTCAAATCCGTGGCGTGCAGGTAATCCAGCAAGCGCCGGCGTTGGCCGACCATCATGAGCAGCCCGCGGCGGGAACCGTGGTCTTTCTTGTTTTTCTGCAGATGCTCGGTGAGATGATTGATGCGCTGCGTGAGCAATGCTACCTGCACATCCGCCGATCCCGTATCCCGTTCGTGGAGCTTAAAATCGGCTATCGTTTTCGCTTTCGCTTCCATACTTTCTAATAACTTCAATCAATCCTTCAATCGTTAAATCTCGTAAATACTAGTTTCACCGGCATAGGCTGTAAAGCACTTTCCGCAATCGTTTGCCAACCGGGCAGGCCCTAATGATCCGTCACTGACGCGTCCGAAGGAAAAGACCCTGGCCAACCGAGGCTTGGGCTGCTATCCTGGCAGGCTCGGACACAATGTTCAACTCGCGCTATCAAATTGTGACACGATTCCGTGCCGCGCTGCTCTTCGCGCTGCTGGCCTGGGCCGGTCTCAACGCCTTCGGGGAGCGCGGGGTGCCCGCGCAACAGGGGGTGGCCAACTTTGGCAGAGTCAGTGACGGGCTGTTTCGCGGGGCCCAGCCGAGCGGGCCGGCCCTGACCAATCTCGCCTGGCTGGGCATCAAATCGATCATCAATCTGCGGATGCCGACGGAAGCGACGCGCGAGGAGGAGTTGGCTGCCCGCGCCCAGGGAATCGTCTATACGAACGTGCCGCTGGCCGGAACGGGCCGGCCGACCGACGACCAAGTGCGCTTGGCGCTGCGACTGATCGAGACACTGCCTAAGCCGGTGTTCGTCCACTGCAAGCACGGGGCGGACCGCACCGGCCTTATTGTCGCCTGCTACCGGATCGAACACGATAAATGGTCCAATGATGCGGCGCTGAAGGAAGCGGTCACCTACGGGATGTCACGTTTCGAGCGCCAGATGAAGAACTTTGTGCTGAGCTTCGGCAAGAGAAGACCGTTTGTAACGGAAAAATAGCGCTTGCTTCCGATCCCGGTGGCACTTATATTGCGCGCTCTTTTCGAAAGAAAGCTGATTTATTATGCGACGTCCAAAAGGCATTAAGACAAAAAAGTCGGTAGCCAAGCGCTTTAAGGTCACGGCGGGTGGCAAGGTCCTGCGTCTGAGCGCGGGTCGCCGGCACCTGTGTCAGACCAAGAGCGCCAAGCGCCGGCGCCGGCTGCGCGGCTCGGCCGCGGTGCATGCGACCGACAAGTACCGCATTATCCAGAACCTGCCATTCAGCCACTGAAGCCTCGTTCAATTTTCAACCGTCAACACTGAACTGAAATATGCGTGTTACCAACGCCCCCGCTTCCCGCAAGCGCCGCACACGGATGATCCGAGCCGCCAAAGGCTTCCGGATGCGCCGCTCGAAACTTTACCGCTACGCCTCCGACGCCGTGGACCACGGCCGGGCTTACGCTTTTCGCGATCGCAAGACCAAGAAGCGGAATTTCCGGGCTCTGTGGCAGATCCGGATTAACGCTGCGGCGCGCGCCGCGGGCACCACCTACAGCCGCTTCATGGAAGGGCTCAAAGCCGCCAAGATCGCGCTGGATCGGAAGGTTCTGGCCGACCTTGCCGCCACTGACGCGGCGGCCTTTAGCGAGCTGGTCAAAGTTGCCCAGAGTGCATTGAAGACCAAAGCGGCCAAGGCATAACAGCGTTCTGCTTTTTGGTTTTTGATTTGCAGACGGGCGATCCCGGCGAGGCTCGCCCGTTTTGCTTTAAGCCCTGGCAGGGGCGCGTTCCACCGCGTCCGTGGCATTCTGTCAGACACCGGGATGCGGTGGAACGCGTCCCTACCTAGATACGCAGGAATGAAGTTTCTGGATGAAATCGAACCGGTGAAGCAGGCGGCGCTGGCCCAGTTGGGCGCGGCATCCGACCTGGCTCAACTCGAACAGGCGCGGGTGGATTTTCTCGGCTCGCACGGCAAGTTTACCGGGCTGATGAAGCAGTTGGGCGCCCTGCCCAAAGAGGAGAAGCCGGCCGCCGGCAAGGCCGTTAACGCCGCCAAAGTGGAGCTGGAAGCGGCTCTGGCCGCGCGGCGCGGCGAACTGGAGCTCAGGGCCGCTCTGCCCACGGAACCCACGGATTTCACCCTGCCCGGGCGGCGCCGTCCCCTGGGCAAGCTGCACCCGCTGACGCAGGTGACGGAGGACATCGTGCGGAGTTTCCGCAAGATCGGTTTCGTCGTGGCCGACGGTCCCGAGGTGGAGAACGAATACTATTGTTTCGATGCGTTGAACACGCCCGCCGACCATCCGGCGCGGGATACGCAAGACACTTTCTTTTTGCAGGCGCCCGGGGAACAGGGGGGGAAGCCGGCGGCTGGGACGCTGCTGCGCACGCACACGTCCTCCGTCCAGATTCGAGTGATGGAGAAGCAGGCGCCGCCGGTGCGGATCATCGTGCCAGGCCGGGTCTACCGGCGCGACAATGCCGACGCGACCCATAACCCGACTTTCCACCAGGTCGAGGGTCTGTATGTGGACCGCGGGGTGACGGTCAGCGACCTGAAGGGCACGGTGGAGTTTGTCTTTCGGGAACTGATGGGGGAAGAGACTCGCATTCGGTTCCGGCCGCATTATTTCAGCTATACGGAACCGAGTTTCGAGATAGATTTCAGCAGCGGGCTGACCCGCAAGATGGGCAAGGAATGGCTGGAGATCGCGGGGTGCGGCATGGTGCATCCCAAGGTGTTCGAGAATGTGGGCTACGACCCGGAAGTGTGGACCGGGTGGGCTTTCGGCTTCGGCATCGAGCGCATCGCGATGATCCGCTACGGCATCAACGACATCCGTCTTTTTTACGAGAATGACACGCGGTTCCTGAGGCAGTTTTAGAGGAAGAGCATGAAAGTTACACAGAATTGGCTCAAAGAATACGTGGAATTTGACTGGTCGCCCGAGCAACTCGCCGAGCGGTTGACCATGCTGGGCGTCGAGGTTGAGGGCGTGCAGAAGCTTGGCGGGGAATACGAGGGGGTGGTGGTGGCCCAGGTCATCACGCGGGACAAGCATCCCAACGCCGACAAGCTTTCGATCTGCCGCGTCAACGACGGCAAAGGCGAGCGCCAGATCGTGTGCGGCGCGCAGAATTTCAAGGCCGGCGACAAGGTCCCGCTGATTCTGCCCGGCCACAGCCTGCCCGCCAAACCGGGCGAGGCGCCCTTTACGATTAAGGTGGGCAAGATTCGCGGCATCGAGTCCCATGGAATGATGTGCTCGCCGCAGGAACTCGGGCTCCCGGACCCAATCGAGGGGCTGCTGATTCTCGGCGAGGATGCCAAAGTGGGCCAGCCTTTCGCCGAACACCTTGGCCGGGCCGGCAGCGATGTGGTGTATGACCTGGAGATTACGCCGAATCGCCCGGACCTCAACAGTGTTATCGGCATCGCCCGCGAGATCAGCGCCGTGACGGGCAATCCGCTGCGCTCGCCGAGCATCGAGTGCCGGGGAACGGGCGGCGAGGGGCGAGCCAGCGACGCGAAGGCCGAAGACCTGGTGGCGGTGAGGCTTGATGATCCGGAACTCTGCCCGCGCTATACCGCCCGTGTCATCCGCGGGGTGAAGGTGGGGCCGAGTCCCGAGTGGCTGAAGATCTCGCTGGAGAAGGTCGGCGTCCGCAGCATCAGCAACGTGGTGGATGTGACCAACTACGTCATGCTGGAAACCGGCCAGCCGCTGCACGCTTTCGATTATCATCTGGTCTCCGCCAAGCCCGACGCTCCACGCTCCACGCTCCACGCTCCACGTCCGACAATCGTGGTCCGGCGCGCTACGGAAGGGGAGAAATTCAAGACGCTGGATGGGCAGGACCGAACGCTCACCAACCAAATGCTGCTGATTGCGGACGAGACCAAGGCGGTGGCCTTGGCGGGCGTGATGGGCGGCCAGAATACCGAGATCAACCCCAGCACGGTGGATGTGCTGCTGGAGAGCGCCTACTTCAAGCCGCAGAATATCCGGGCCACCTCCAAGCGGCTGGATTTGCGCACCGACGCCTCCTACCGCTACGAGCGGGGCGCGGACGTCGGGATATGCGATTGGGCCAGCCAGCGCGCGGCCAAGCTGATCTTGGAAACCGCGGGCGGCGAGTTGGCGCAAGGCGTGGTCGATGCCTATCCCACACCGGCGGAATCCAAACAGATTACCCTCCGGCACCATAGAGTGACCGAGTTGCTGGGGATCGAGCTGAGTCCCGAGCAGATCGATGCGTATTTGGGCCAGCTTGGTTTGAACCCCGCCAGCCGCAAGCCCCGTCCGGTAGGCGCCGAAAGCTGCCCGGCGGAGCCGGCGGTATTTCGGATTCCGAGCTTCCGCGTGGATCTCAAGCGGGAGGTGGATCTCATCGAGGAGGTGGCTCGCCTTCACGGGGTTGACAAGATTCCGGCAACACCCCCGCGCGGGGCCATTGGATCCAACCCTCACGATGCCGTCCACGATCAGCTCGCTGACGCGCGGCGCATTCTCACCGGGCTCGGCTTGCATGAAGCGCAGGGACAGACGCTCATTTCGGATTCCGCGGCCGGGCTGGCGGCTGGCGAGGGATTGGTCCGGCTGGCAAATCCGCTCAGCAGCGACATGAACGTGCTGCGCCCGAGCCTGGTGCCCGGCTTGCTCGACGCGCTCCGCAACAACTTGAGCCATAAGAATTACGATGTCGCCCTGTTCGAACTTGGCCGCGTCTTTGCGGGGGCGGGTGCCGGATCGGCCGCCATGCGCGAAGAACGCCGCATCGCTATCGCCCTCACCGGCCAGCGCCATCCGATCTTCTGGAGCGGGGAGGACCGCGAGGCGAAGTTCGACATCTACGACCTGAAAGGATTGCTCGAAGAATTCCTCGACCAATTCGGCCTGCGCGGCCAGACCTATGTCCGGCGGCCGGACAGCGGCGCGTTGCTCCTGGAATCGGCCGGCATCCAGCTTGGAAAATTCCAGATTGGCGAGCTCGGCCAGTTGTTGCCGGCCTTGGCCAAACATTACGATTTGCGCGACGCCGTGCTGGTGGCGGAGCTGAACCTGGATCTGCTGCTGGCGCGGCGGAATCCGGCCAAGTCATTTCGGGCATTGCCGGCGTTTCCGGCCATTCGGCGCGATGTCGCCATGGTGGTGCCGGAAGCCACCACCCATGAGGCGGTTGTGCAGGTGGCCAGGCAATCCAAGCCGGCCAATCTCGAAACGATCGACCTCTTCGACGTGTTCCGCGGCAAGAACGTGCCGGCCGGCCAGAAGAGCATGGCCTACGCCTTCACCTACCGCAGCTCCGAGCGAACTCTGACCGATGCGGAAGTCAACGCGGCCCACGAGAAACTGGTCGGCCAGTTCAAACAACGTTTGCAGGCAACGGTCCGCGAATAGGTCCGCGTCGGGGCGCGGACCCCTCGTTCAAGGGCGCAGCCCCGTCCTGTCCTTTCCTTATGTCTTGCATGCGTTTTTGGAGTGTGGCAGGTGCTCTTGACAAATAGGCTTGCGGGTTTACCGTCGTTTTGTCGGGAGGCGGCATTAAGGCGGGGAGTTTTGCTTATTACCCGACGCCAATGATTCAGCAAAATGAAAGCTCTGAGCAGACTTTTTTCCCTTTTGCGGGCGGCGTGTTTGTTCCATTGTACGGCCTGTGGAACCCATGAATGACCAAGAGATTCACCGCGTGGTGGAGCTTGCGCTGGCCGAGGACATCGGCAGTGGAGATGTCACGACGCTGGCGACCGTTCCGGAGACGGCTCTGGCCGCCGCGGTCATGCGGGCGCGTGAGCCGCTGGTTGCCGCCGGCTTGAGACTGGCCCAAGCCGCGTTTACGCAGCTTTCTCCAAAGGTCCGGATCACAATTCCGGTTGAGGACGGCCGGTCGGCCGGGGCGGGAGGGGTGTTGATGCGAATCACCGGCCCGGCTCGCGCCTTGCTGAGTGCCGAGAGAGTGGCCTTGAATTTCGTCCAACGCCTGTCGGGCGTCGCGACGCTGACCGCCCAATTCGTCGAGGCCGTCAAAGGCACGCACGCCCAGATCCTGGATACCCGCAAAACCACGCCGGGCTGGCGGCGCCTGGAAAAACACGCCGTTATCTGCGGCGGGGGACGGAATCACAGGCTGGGGCTCTTTGACATGGTTCTCATCAAAGACAACCACCTCGAAGCGTTGAGAGACGAGCCGCCTAATGCGATCGCCGCCGCTCTCCAACGCGCCCGGGCCGCCTGGCCCCAGCTCAAAATCGAGGTCGAAGCGGATACTCTGGAACAGGTTGAGCAAGCCGTCGCCGCTGGGGCGGACCTCATCCTGCTGGACAATATGAACCTGGGACAGTTGCGCCTGGCCGTGCAAAAGGCCAAAGGCCACGCCCAGACTGAAGCGAGCGGCGGAGTCACCCTGGCGAGCGTGCGCGCCATCGCTGAGACCGGGGTCGATTTCATTTCCGTTGGGGCCCTGACGCATTCCGCGCGGGCCGTGGACATTGGACTGGATTTCGAGGGCCGATAAATGAACCTGGATATTCAAATACTCAAGGCACTGCGGGGCGCGGGGGGCGGATCGGTTTCGGGCGCCGAGCTGTCACAGCGGCTGGGAGTCAGCCGCGCGGCGATCTGGTCAAGGATTGAGGAGCTTCGCGGACTGGGCTACGACATTGAAGCGGGTCCCCACCTGGGCTACCGCTTGCTAAGCGCGCCCGATCTGCTCCATGCCGACGATTTGCTCGCCCGACTGGGTAAAACCAAGGTCATTGGCCGGGAGATCCATGTCTTTCGGGAAACGACTTCCACCAACGACGTGATCGAAAAGCTTGCTCGGGACGGCGTCCGCGAAGGCGCCGTGGTCTTTGCCGAGTCCCAGACCCGCGGCCGGGGCCGGCTCGGCCGCAAGTGGGTTTCTCCGGCGAGGAAGGGGCTTTGGTTTTCTGTTTTGCTCCGCCCGGGGCTCCGCGCGCAGGATGCGACCCAACTGACGGTGGCGTCGGCCACGGCGCTGCGCCGCGCCATCCAGTCCAAGACCGGCCTGCAGCCTGAAATCAAATGGCCCAATGACCTTTTGCTGGGCGGACGCAAGGTGGCCGGCATTCTGACGGAATTGAACGGCGAGCTGGACCGCATCAAATACGTCATCCTTGGCATCGGGGTGGACGTGAATCTGAACGCGAGCGAGTTCCCGGCCGAGTTGCGCAAAGTGGCGACGTCGCTCAAGGCCGAGCTTGGCAAGCCGATCTCCAGGGCCGACCTGGCGGTGAGCATCCTGCGGGAGCTGGATGCCGATTACGATCGGATCGGCGCCGGCAAGTTCGCGGTCGTGGCCGACGAGTGGGAGAAACAATGCGCCACCATTGGCCAGGAGGTGGTCATCCAGGCAGGCGAGCGCCGGATCCGCGGCCGGGCCGAGTCGCTCGGCGAAGACGGCGCGCTGCTCTTGCGCACCGAGCACGGGCACCTCGAACGCGTGGTTGCCGGCGACGTCACGCTCCTACGATGAGCGCGATGAGCCGGGAGCTTCGGAGAGCACGGCACGGGAGCGCCAGCTCTTGATTCGCACGACTTTGTGATCCTTCTTTTCGACATTGGCAACACGCACACGCACCTCGGCCTGGCGAATGAGCGACGGGTCTGCCGTCATGCGGATATTCCAACCGCAGCCTGGTTCGACGGAACGGCCGCCGCGCTGGTCCGGAGAGTCGTGGGGGCCGATCGGCCGGAAGGCGCCGCGCTGTGCAGCGTCGTTCCGCGGGCGACTCTGAGGGTCTGCCGGGCGGTGAAGGATTTGTGGCGGCTGCCATGTTTTCGGCTGACCGCCCGGACCGTGCAGGGCGTCGGCATTGACTATCCGCACCCGGAAACGATCGGCCCCGACCGGCTCGCCAATGCCGTCGCTGCGCGGCATCGGTTTGGCGCTCCCGCCGTGGTGGTCGACTTCGGCACCGCGGTCACGTTTGACGTGGTGGACCGATCCGGGAACTATGTCGGAGGAATCATTGCCCCCGGGCTGGCGGCGATGACGGATTATTTGCACGAGAAGACCGCTTTGCTGCCGCGCATCCAGATACGGGAAATCAAGAGCGCCATCGGCCGCAGCACGGAGCAGGCGATGCTGGCGGGCGCCGTCCACGGCTATCGCGGGCTCATCCGGGGACTGGTGATGGAAGTGAAGCGGGAATTGAAAACCCGGCGCCTTCCGGTGATCGCTACCGGCGGCTACGGCGCCCTGATTGCCGCCAAGCTCCCCGAGATTACCGCCGTGGATCCGCTGCTGACGCTGGAAGGCCTGCGGTTAGTGTGGCGCCTTCAGCACGTCTGAGTTGGACTCTTGCCGGTGCGCCTGCTCTTTTTTTGAAAAAAGGCGCAAAGGAAACCTCGCGGGCAGTTGTCATACCTTGTAAATACAGGCGCAATGGTCGCTGCGGATGAAAATGGCCGGATAGTGCAAAGCCAGGCAGGCGACCCTGGCGCTTTTGAAGCTTTGATTCGAGAGCATCAGCGCATGATTCACTCGCTCTGCTACCGCATGACCGGCTCAATGGCCGACGCGGAGGATTTGGCCCAGGAAACCTTCATTCACGCCTACCAGAACCTGGCCCATTTCCGGGCGGAGGCGCGCTTTTCCTCGTGGCTTTACCGCATCGCGGTGAACCAATGCCTGAATTGGCGCAAGCGCCAGGATCGGCAGGAACGCCTGCGGCGGGACTGGAGTCTGCAAGGAGGCCAGGATCGCCAGGAGACGTCCGGATGCGCGCCGCAAGTCCAGGAAGCCTTGCTGAAGCTGCCGTCGAAGCAACGGGCGGCGGTGGTGCTGACCACCTACGACGGGCTGAGCCACGCGGAGGCGGCGGAGGCCTTGGGATGCTCCGAGACCACGATTTCGTGGCGGGTGTTCGCCGCCCGTCGAAAACTCAAGCGTCTGCTGAAGAGCTTGGAGAAAAGCGAAGCCGGCGATGGGCCGGAGTGAGCCATGAAAGATACGGAACTGAACAAAATCCTCCAGGGGGCCCGGCCGCCGGAAAGGCCGGCAGAGTATTGGGAGCAATTCCCGCCGCAGATCATGGCTGAGATTCGCCGCTGGGAGGAGCGAGCGAAGGCGCCTGTTCGCGCGGGCAGGCCCGGCTCCGGCGCCTGGTGCGCACCGGCTTGGATGGCGGCGCTGCGAGGAAAGCCGCTGGCTGCCTTGGGATTCTCGGTGGTGGTGGTTTGCCTCGCGCTGGGCATGGCCGGTTTATGGATGGGATGGTCTTCGGCCGGCGGGGCGGCCGAATTGGCCCGGGCGCAGAAGTGCTTTCGCGAAACCGCAGCGCTGTTTCCGCATCAGCTCCAGGCCATTGTGTTCGACCGATTAGGCGCGCGGGTGGTGCTGGCGGAGAAGGCGGATGTGCCCGCCTCGCCGCCGCTCTATTTGAAAATCTGCGGGCCCGAAGGATGCGAGCAGTTCGTCACTTTCAGCGGCCAGCAGATTCGGGTCAATGGCGATTCTTTAGACGTGCTCGTCGATCGTCGAGGAGACGTCTTGGTGGTGGGGGCGCAGTGGGTCTGGTCCAGTGCGGAGCCGGCTGGCAAGGCGGGCCGTTACCGTATTGAGGCCAGACCCCTGCCTGCGCCGTCGTGAGGAGCGTTGGAACAGACTCCATGGTCAACAGGATACATCATCCGATTGCGAAAAAGGGTTTGGCACTCAAGCGCGGCGATTTCGCGGGCGCCGGCTTGTGCTGGCTGACGGGAGGCTTGACGCTATTATGCTTGATCGGAAGAGCTTCGGGACAAGGGGGGCTGGCTGGCATGCAAACGAATAGGGCGCTGGCGCGCGCCCAGCTTCGCGTTGTTCCCGAAACGCCTCCCCAGCGCGTTTTCGCCGGAGAAGCCCGCAAGATCCGCGTCCTATGGCAGAATCCCGGGGGGGCGCGTGCGGCCAGCACGTTGCGCGCGCGGCTGCTTCAGGCCAGTTCGGCCACAGTCATGCCGATCAGCGAGATCCCTTGGAGGCGACTCGAAGTGTTGCCGGGTCAAACCGTCGCCGAATCCGTGACGCTCGATTTTCCTCCGGTGAAAGCGGAGACCCGGTTCCTGGTTCAGTGGGGCGAGGGCGCCGATAGAATTCTCGGTGTCACTGAGGTTCTCGCCTACCCCACCAACCTGGTGAAGGCACTGACCCCGCTTGCCGGAGATGGGCCGCTGGGGGTTTTTGATCCGCTGGATCAACTCAGGCCGCTGCTCAAGGTTGCTGGCGTCGATTTTGCCGACCTGGAGAGTGCCAACTTGAAAAGCTTTGGCGGGAATCTCGCCATCATTGGCCCGTTCAGCGCAAAGACGCAAATGCGGGATCGGTTGGCCTCTGACATCAAGGGGCTTGCCAGGAAAGGCGCAGCGGTGGTCTGGATTCAGCCGCCGCCAGGACCTCGCGAGGAATTGGTCCCTTCGTTTTACATGGTGCCCGAAGGCAAAGGAACAGTTCTTGTGGTTCAATCGAGCCTCCTGGCCGGGCTGGCGGAGGACCCCGGAGCCCAACTTAACCTCATAGCTTTGGCCAGGCTGGCGGCCTGGCCGCAACCGTTTTCGCTTCCTAATCTGCCTCAAGATCCATAAAACAAACTGCGGCGATGAAAGAAAGCTCTCAGACATTGGCATTGCCCGTCGGGGCCGGGCCCTTGTCCGGGCGGTGTTCTTTCGACTGCACAAACATTGACTGCCCATGAAACTATCCTTCCCTGTTATCGCCGCCGCCCTGCTGGCTGCCGGTGCTGTCGGGCGCGCGGCTGACCCGGAGGTCCTCAGCGTCGCCGTTTTCGACTTCGAATCCAAAGACGAAGCCGTCCGCGACCTTGGGCCCAAGGTGGCCACCCTCATCAACGCGAGGCTCTCGGCCAACCCGCAGATCATCACCGTCGAGCGCGCCGAGCTGGAAAAAGCCCTCGGCGAGCAGGAGATGGGGCTTTCGGGCAGCGTTTCATCCGACACCGCCGCCAAGGTAGGCCACCTTACAGGCGCCAAAGTCTTGGTGACCGGGCGTGTCTTCAAGGTGGACAAGGACCTGATGATGGTGGCGAAAATCATCAGCGCGGAGACCAGCCGCGTCTATGGCGAGATGGTGGAGGGCACCACCGCAAAGTCGATTGGCGATCTCTCGGCCGAGTTGGCCCTCAAGATTGGATCGAACGTCGTGCAGAACTCGGGCTCCCTCGTGGCGAAAGTCGAGACTCGCGAGGAGCGCATCGCCCGGATCAAGAACGCGATCAAGGACAAGAAGCTGCCGACGGTTTCCGTGAAGATCGGCGAGCGGCACTTTGGCCAGCCGGTGATTGATCCCGCCGCCCAAACCGAGCTGGGCCTCATCCTGCAGGAATGCGGCTTTACCATGATCGACGACAAGAGCCCGGGAAAGGCCGACGTGGAAATCACCGGCGACGCCTTCAGCGCCTACGGCATGCGCAAAGGCAATCTGATTTCCTGCAAAGCTCGCGTCGAGCTGAAGGCCCAGAAGGCCGGCGGCGAACTCGTTGCGGTGGACCGCCAAACCAGCATGGCTGTTGATATCACCGAACAGACCGCCGCCAAAACCGCCCTCGAACAAGCCGGCGCGGAGCTGGCGGAGCGGCTGCTGCCAAAGCTTGCGAAATGACTGGCGGCGCAGCTTCCGATTCCGCCTTGGCCAAAGGCTTCGGCGGACTCGCCGGCGCGTAAAGCCGTCAGATAGCGGAGCGGTTGAGCATGGGCAGCAGGAAGAGTCTGAACAACAAGCTGTATCCGCTTGGGAAGGAATGATATGCAACAGCGAAGTGAAAAATGGCTGACCCCTGCTTATGTCAACCGAGGACATCGGACGCGCCTTTAGGGGGGGTGTTCCCTGGAGTCAGATTGCTTACGCTGCCTCGGGCCCCACGCGAAATGCCACGTTGGACCTCCTCGGTGCGGGGGAAGAGATAATTCAAAGGTTTTCTTGCCGCAGGGTGTCACACAATGAAGAATCGGTTCATCGGCAGTCATGAGCCGATAGCGCCGCTTTGCCCGAGAGCAGGAAGAATCGCTGCGAGGCTGGCGTCGCACTGTGAATTTAATGAGATTCCGGATCCTGTTGTTCGCGCTGGGGTGGCTGGGCCTGTGCTCACCGCAAGCCTATGCAGCCGCCCCCGCCGTGCGCTTGGCGCTCGTTGTCCAGGACGAATCCATGGCCCGCGCGGCAGACACGCTCACCGTGGAGTTATCCAAACGGCCGGATGTCCATGTGCTCGAGCGCGAGGAAATCGAACGGGTTTATCATGAGCAGGCCTTGTCGGCAGGAAGCCGGGACTACCTGAAGCTGGGACAGATCCTTGGGGCCGATGGGCTTCTCCTGTTGGGCGCCGCCGAGGAAAACGGCACCAATTGGCTTCGCATCGAACTGCTCGCGGTCAAACCGGGCGTGCTCCTGCTGAGCGAGCAATTCGGCTGGCCATTGAAGGATCCGGCCGAATGGGCCGCCGGAATGTCGAAGCATCTGGACCCGCTGTTGCCCAAGCTGAGCGTGCTTCCCCGGGACGCTCTGCCCATCTCCGTAATCAACCTGCGCTCGGCGATAAACTCTTCGGAATCCACCGAGCTGGAGCGCCAATTGACGCTGCTCCTCACCCGGCAATTGAGCCGCCAGAAGGAACTGTTCGTCCTGGAACGCCGCCGCATGCAGCTCATGGCCGGGGAAAAGGAACTCCGGGGGCTGGATGACTCTGCGTTTTGGAACGGAGGCTACCTGTTGGATGGTGTGCTGGATCGCAATGGCTTCTCCCCCGACATTGCGCGAATCAGCGTGCAGCTCAAGCCGCCGCAAGGACGCGAACCCCTGCGGTTCGAGGTCAGCGGCAGCCGGACAAACTATGCCCAGCTTGCCCGGGAGCTGGTGGCGAGCACTCTGCAGGCCCTGAAACAAAGCCAGCCGGTCCAATCCTGGACTGCGCCTGAAGAGGCGGAGGAGTATTACGCCGAAGCGCAATGGGCCTTCAAATGGGGCCTTTTCCCACAGGCCCAGGCCGCCGCCGAATCGGCCTGGGCCTTGGGCAAACACACCCCCGAAACCGCCATCCTGAGGCTCCGGACTTACAGCCAAAGCACACCGCCTTACTGGTCCTGGCCCGCCACTGAGGTCAGGAATGAAGAACACTTCCGCCGCAACTTGACCGTCGCCACGGTCCCGGACAGCTCTGAGTTCCAGGTCCTCGGCCGGGCGTTGGAATTGCTGCGCCAGGACCGCGCGGAATTGCTGGGCGCCCGTGAGACGAGTCGAACCGGCTTCCTGCTCGCGCTGCAGTTGCTGCGCAGAACCGCCGCGCTTCTGGAAAGCTACTATTATGCGGCTCCCGCCCGCGCGGACCAGGAGCAGCCCCTGGCGCAACTGCGCGAGCGGATGCGGCAGTCCATGGAAGAGCAGGACCTTTACCCCGCCCCCCCTGCGCCTGCCTTGATAAACCCTCCTAACGATCCGGCAAAGGATTATGCCTGGCTGAAATGGGAGGAAGGAAGCCTTTGCCTTGAGCGGCCGGAGGCGGCCTTGCCGATGCTCCGGCAGGTGCTGGCAGGAGGCTACCAGCCGGAGCGCCTGCCGCGCCTGGCCGGCTGGTCCTGGGAGGACCGCAAACGCATCCCCTGCCTGATGAATCAGTTCGTGGACGGCCTTTGCCACGACACCAACGCGTGGATCCGCATTGAGGGTTTCTACCTAGCTCTCTTAAAGGCACCCCTGGGCCGCGACGGATGCCTGGAAAAAAGCGAAGCCGATCTCCTCGCCGCCCTGTGGGAGAATCGCGTGCTGCTTTTCTCCCACCAGGACCGCGCCGGCCCCTGGCGAATCGTGACGGATTCGTTCCGCTCCGGCTACGACAACCACGATTCCTACGGCCCCTACACCCGCGAGCCGTTCGCCGGCTTCAGACAACGCCTCTTCGTCGATTTCCTCCAGCACGCCTCCGAGGCCGACCTTCCCGCCTTCGCTGAACTCTTTAGATGGAGCAACAACTTCTCGGACGAAACACCGGAGCAAGCCCGCGAACTCGAGCTATTTGTTCGGGCCTACCAGCAGAGAATCTCGTCGCCCGCGAAGCTCGACTCGGGTATCGCCTTTCTCCACAAATTGGCCGCCGGTGTCCGAGACCCCGCGGCTCCCGCCAAGCCCGCGGCTCCCGCGATGGACGTCCTTGGCGTCAAGTTCGTCCCCTGGCGTCTGCGCCAGCCCGGCATCGATGCTGAAAGATCCGCCACGTTTCACGCCATGAAGCTGCGGCAAGGAAAGCTTTGGGTCCTGGCCTACTACCCGAAGTTCGAAAACGGCGGGTTCGCCACCGTGGATGAGTCCCGTTTTTCATTCCTGGCCGTCGATCCGCAAACGGGCGCCGATGAAGAGATCCCCTTCCCTCCGGATGTCGGCACGCGACCGCCTTCGAGCTACGAGGTCGGCAGCGAGGCCTTGTTCGTTTGCGTCCAGCAGCATCTCTACCGTTTCAGGTTCAAGGAGCGCGCCTGGGACGAGATTCCCGCGCCGCTCCAGAAGGCGCAGGATATGCTCCTGATCGGTGACCGGCTTTACCTTTCAACCCAGGATGGGTTGCTCGAAATCTCCCCCGGCCAGAAAACAACCTCAGTGCTGGTCAGCGCCCGCCGCCAGCCGCCGGAAAACGAGATCGACCCGATTTGGTCCACCAACGCGCTGCTTTTTTCGCGCCCCGGCGGCCAGTTGGGGGCCTTGGTCGACGGCGCCAGCCTATCCTTAGACTCCTGGAGCCGAAAATGGACCATAAAGGCCCGGCCGGACGCGCTGCCGCGCGCAATCATGGGCACTCATTTGATTACAAATTATGCCTCCGAAGGGGGCGCCTTGGAATTGCTGTACGCGCTGGGAGATCGGTACCTGGCAGGTTACTGGAGCGACGGAAGCCCCGCCGAAATACTCCTCGTAGAGCCGGACCCGTTTGACCGTCTGAAACCGTCTGAGCCGCATTCACCGTTGCCTTCGCGCTGGCACTGGTCGAAAGGCATTCCGATGGACTGGTGCCGGTTTGATGCCCAAGCCAATTCGCTTTGGGTGTTGTGCCCGTGCATGCAGTCCTACGCGGGAACGACGCAGCCCCCCCGCGAGCCCGTGGCGTACCCGGATGATCGGAAAGCGACGATTCTCCGTTTTGAGCCTGAGTTCCGCGAACCACTCTCCCTTGCCATCGCGCCCGAGGCCCCCCCACAAACCAGCAAACCAAGCGACGCCTTCCAGGACCACACACCCGCGTCCTTTGAAAGGGCGATCAGTCCCCACCTGAGCCAAGAAGTATTCTGGATAAAAACCGAGGGCGGACTGGTCATCGGCGCCAACTCCTGTTGCGGACATTGGTGGCTTCCCAACGCCGCGTTCGAGGAAAAACTCCAAGCTCAGCGCCAGACCTTTCGCCAACCTTCAGCCGCGCACGAACCAAAACCAGCGCAATCTTCCCAGCCGTGAAAGAAAAGTCTCGCGTATTATCCGGCGGCGTTCGGCGATGGCTCCTCGCGATCAGCGCCGCGCTCGGCTTCCTGGCTCTTTCATGGGGTGCGAACGCCCAAACGCCCTCCACGAACACCTTCCTCCGGGGAGTGCCGCTAGCCGAGTTGCTGAAACGCTGGGACGGGGCCTCCCTCGACCAGGTCCGCCAGGCCGCGGACCGTCAGGATCCATACGCCCAACACTATCTGGGCTATTGCTATGTCCAGGGCTTTCGGGTGACGCGTGACTTAGCCGAAGGTATTTCCTGGTATCAACTGGCTTGGCAAAACGGCTACCTTCCGGCCGCGAATAATCTCGGCGTGCTCTACCAAGGCGGCTTGCTCGGTCACCCCGATATGGCCAAAGCCATCGAGTTCTATTCCCAGGCCGCGGAACGAGGACTGGCGCAGTCTCAAGCCAACCTGGGCCTGGTTTATCAGAAAGGGATCGGAGTTCCCCCGAATCCAAACCTGGCGCTGAAATGGTTTCGGCTGGCAGCGGCCCAAGGCCACACCACCGCGATGATTGGGCTTGGCCGGCTCTATCAAACCGGCCAGGGCGTGTCCCGCGACCTCGCGGAGGCAGCCGCTTGGTTTCAGAAGGCCCTCGATAAGGGAGACGAACTCGGGACCCTTAACCTCGGCCTGCTCGCCGAGGAACAGGGACAAACCGAGAAGGCGCGCGGCCTTTTCGAGCAGGCAGGCGATCACGGTATCGCCGGCGCCATGGTAAAACTTTATGGCATTTACTGGGATGGCGTCGGTATCACGCCGGACCATGTCAAAGCCGTGGCATGGCTCCGCGAGGCCGCCGAGACCAATTACCCCTATGCCCAGTACCTTTTGGGGGAGTATTACTTCCGCAGAATCCAGGAAGTCCCCGGACCGGGCGGACAGCGTATTGGGGCGAATTGGCCCGAGGCGTTGAAGTGGCTCACTCGCGCCGCTGATCAGCAGTCGCACGAAGCTCAACACGAGCTGGGGCTCTTCTACCTCGAAGGTCGGGTGGTTGAACTCGATGAGCCCCGCGGCCTCGACTTCCTGCGGTCTGCGGCGGATGCCGGCCTTCCTGAAGGCCAGCGCGATTTGGCTAAAGCCTATGAGGAGGGAATTGGCAAGCCGCGTTCCCTAAACGATGCCCCTCTGGCTCTCTACCAGCGCGCCGGAGCCTACGACGACCTGCGCCTGCGCTATGAATATGGCCTGGGAACCTTGCCGGACGCGGTGGCGGCGGCGCACTGGTGCTGCCGCAATGCCCTGGCGTTCGATGACGCCTATTGCTTCGATGACCACCTCGACCTGAAGCCCCAGAAGTGGGTGCGTGGCGGTTCGATCGTTTATCCGTTCGATCGGCATTTGCAGATCGTTAATCCGCCCCGAAGTACTTACCCACGTGAGGAAACCCTCCGCTTGGCGTCCCTCTGGCTCAAATCCTCCCGGGGCGACGGCGATGCCGCGCGGCGCCTGGGCGAACTCTACGTCGCCGGCCGAAACACCCCCGTCTCCATGGTCGATGCCTGGCTTTGGTTCACGCTTGCCAGAGACCGCGGGGCGGCCAACTCCCCGTCGACGCTCTCCACCATCGAAGCGCGAATGAGCGATAGGGAGCTCGCAGACGCCAAACAGCGACTACCCGGGATGAGGCAGGAGCTGGCTGATTTGGCCGCGCAGAGCCGCGCCCGCGACGCGCAGCCCAACGCCAGGTGAAGAACCTTAGCTCCGGAACCCGGAATGGGGGCAGGAATAGGGTCAACCCGTAGTTTGGATTTTGCTGAAAAACCTACGGGCATTTTTTTGCCGGGGTTTTTCGGTGATGGCGCATTCAGTCGGATTAGCCGTAGGTCTGAGCGGTTCAGTAACTGCCAACGGAGTCGCTCCCCGGGTTGCATATCCAAGGCGGCAGCCAGCGCCAGAGGAACGTTGACGAACAGGCGAGTGGCACGGCCTTTGGACCGGATCACCTGTAGTTTCATGTCAAAGGGTAATTGCCTTGGTTTATTGGCTACTTTAAAAGGTAGACCATGTTGCTTTCGTTCCATCTCCCTTTATGAGCCTGCCGGTATTCTCACGGGCGCGGTCAGTCCTTGAAATAGTGTTATACTGGGGTTGACGGAACAGGGGGATGATTATGCTCTGGGCGGCATGCCTCGCCCCCTGCGCATCGAGTATGCCGGAGCGGTCTATCGCGTCATGGCCCGCGGCAACCGGTGCCGGCCCGTCTTCGCTGACAACCGGGATCGGCGGCTGTGGCTGGACACCTTGGCGGAGTCCTCGACAGGGTCAGACCATATATTTTTGTCCAGCTTGACTTTTCGGCTGGATTCTTCCAAACCCTTGGCGTCATGCCGCGCAAGATGCGAGCCAAATATCCCGGCGCCATGTATCACTCTCCTTCGCCAGGGGCTACGGCGGGGCAAGCGTCATGAGCCGAGGCGACCGCCGGGAGGAGATCGCTCTCGACCGCGTCGATCGGCAGGATTCCATCAAGACACCGGGATAAATCCTGTTAATCCTGTCAAAAAATCTCCTCAGCGTCAGAGCTAAGCCCCCGAATCCACCGAACGACAATCTATTTCGTGTTTCTCGCCCCCCCGATCGCCATTTCAGGCCCGCTGCCACGGCCTCCCGTGAGGGTTCAAAAAGGTGCAAAATGCGGCGATTGAAATCGCACCCGTCTATGGTGCATGCTTGCGGCGAATAGATCCTATGCAAACCAGTTCCAGCTTCGAGATGGATCGAAGAGCGTTTCTTAAAGCGGGCGCCCTTGGGTGCGCGGCGCTGGCGGTTCCCCGTTGGGGGTTTGGCGCTGTGGCGGTTCCGACTACCGGCGCGAATTCGTTTCGCGGATTGATGGAGCCGCTGCTTCGGGACTGGTGTGACGGGCTGGTGCGAATGCAGATCAACGATCCCGCCCAGCCGGCGCTCCATGGATCCTTTCGCTGCCCGGCGTGCAAGCAGGTACATGGGCGCGGCGGCGACGCGGTCTATCCGCTGATGGCGATGGCCAGGAGCACCGGCCAGGGTCGCTATCTTCAAGGGGCGATTGCAGCGGTGGAATGGTTGAAGAATGTCGATTCGGCTGACGGATCCTGGACCAACGAGCTGAACCCGACCTCCTGGAAGGGGACGACAGTTTTTGCCGCCATTGCGATGGCGGACGCCATCCGGTTGCACGGCGACTTGTTGGATACGGAGCGAAAGGCGCGCTGGCTGGCCCGGCTCAAAAAAGCGGGCGACTTCATTTGCGCCAATTTCAAAATGGGCTATGGAAACATCAATTATCCCATCACGGCGTCGCTGGCACTGAGTTTATTGGGCGAGATGTTTTGTGATGCGAAGTACCGCGGGCGCGGGCGCGAACTGGCGCAGGAATCGCTGAAGTACATGACCGTCCCGAGCAAGCTGCTGTATGGGGAGGGGGAGTCGTTGCTTCAGGTTACGCCTAAGAACTGCCGTCCTGTGGACCTGGGCTACAACGTGGAAGAATCGCTTCCTTCGCTGGTGCGCTACGCGTTGCTGGAGAAAGATGCCGAGGTGCTCGAAGCGGTGACGGCAATGCTGGCGGCCCATTTGGAATTCATGCTCCCCGATGGGGGATGGGACAACAGTTGGGGGACCCGAAGCTACAAGTGGACTTATTGGGGCAGCCGCACTTCCGACGGCTGTCAGGGCGCCTATGCGCTCCTGGCGGATCGGCGCCCGGACTTCGCCGCCGCGGCTTTTCGCAACACTCAACTGCTGCGGGCCTGCACTCATGACGGCCTGCTTTACGGCGGCCCGCATTATTTCCAGCACCGGGTTCCTGCTTGCGTCCATCACACCTTCTGCCACGCCAAAGCCCTGGCGACGGTTCTGGACGAAGGCCGCCGCCTGGATGGCATCGACACCTCCGCCAAATTGCCCCGGGAGATGGCGCAAGGAGTGCGCGAATTCCCGGAGATCAACACGTTCCTTGCCGCCCATGGGCCCTGGCGGGCAACCGTCAGCGGTTACGATTGCCTCTACCACACCCAACATGCCAGCGGCGGCGCCCTGGCGCTGCTCTATCATCTGGACGTGGGCCCCCTCTGCGCCGCCAGCCTTGCGCTTTATGAGATGGCCGAAGCCCATAACATGCAGCCCTTGCCCGACGGTCTGGATTTTCCGCTCACGCCTCGCATCGAACTGCATCAAGGTGGCCGGTGCTTCACGAACCTTTTTGACCTAACGGCCACTATCATTCAAGAGCCGGAGGACGACGCCGTGCAGTTGAGCGTAAGGACCCGTTTGTTGGATAAAGAGAGACAGGATCCAACTCGAGGCAGGGCGGCGTTTCGCATCGCGTATCGCTTCGGAGCCGATGCGGTCACGCTACGCGTCGTCCCCACCGATCCGCTGGATTCCAAGTGGTCTTTCATACTGCCGATCGTATCTCCTGGAAACGAGCCGGTTCTCGCCGTGGGCCAACGGAGCTATAGGGTGATCAAGCCAAGGGGCTCGGTCCTCCTTCAGGCCAATGTGCCGGTGCGCGGGCTGGAGCCGAAGCGCGGACGAGTTTTTAACAACGTGCCCGGGTTTGAGGCAGTGCCTTTCGCGCTCGAAGCCGAAGGCAGCATGGAGGTCGAGTGCAGCCTGCGTGTGACGCGGTCCTGAGGTCGGCGGGCTGGCAGCGATCCGTAGCAGTGCGGAGGCGGTTCCGTAATGGCTCCTGTTGCGAGCAGGCGGAGGTGCGGGTAAAACAAGATCATGAAGAAATCCTTTATAGCTGGGTTGCGCCTTGGTCGCGAGGCGCGTCGAGTCACTGCATTCAATCTTGCTCGGAATCTGCTTCCGGCCATGGCGGGCACGTTCCTGCTCGGCGCGGCGATTGCCGGGGCAGCCCCGGATCCGTTCGTGACCAGTGAGCAAGCCATTCCGGTCAAGAGCGCCATTTTCATTGGCAATACGACCGCGCCGGAGTGGGTTTTGTTTTCCGGTGAGATCGGGGCCGTTACGCGCGTGGCAGCACCGAAGACCAACTGCACGGCGACCAACCCGAGCATCGAGCCCGGTGCCGCTCTGATTTACACGCCCGGGATCGCGGGCATAGGCCTGACCAGCGGTCTGAAGTACCAGATGGTCGGGCTGGACCTGGACGTGCAGCGCAACTTCGAGGTGCCGGGGGCCGTTTCACTTGACAGCGAATTCATCCTGCTTCCTCCGCGCTCGGTCAAACCGGTGGGGAACTGTATCGTCACCGTGCGCGCCGAGACGGTGCTGACGTTCAATACGAACGGCGGTTTGCTGGAGGCGGCGGTGCCGCCCAGCGGCCTGGCCAGTTGGTGGCAGGCCGAAGGCACGGCTGCCGATGCCCTCGGGCTGAACCCGGGCACGCTCTCCAGCTCGGAGCCAGTCACGTTCGTCAACGGGAAGATCGGGCAAGCCTTCCATTTCGCGGGACAGGGGTATGTGGAAGTTCCTCAGTCGCCCTCGCTGGAGCCGTCGACGCTCACGGCGGCAGCCTGGGTGCATGCCACCAATCCTCCTGGCGCCTACGCCTACGTTCTGTCCAAAGGCGCTTCCGCCTGTTCGGGGGGATCCTACGGTCTGTATACAGGCACCAGCGGCGGACTGGAGTTTTATGTGTTTGACGGCACCAATGCGGTCGTGTCAGCCGACGCCGGCGCCGCCATCTGGGACGGCAACTGGCACTTGGTCGCGGGCAGCTTTGACGGGGCTGCGGTGCATCTCTACGTGGATGGGGCTGAAGTTGGGGCCGGCACTCCCGGGCCGATCACCATCAACTACCACTTGCCGACCAACAACAATTTTTATATCGGCGCCTACCAGGGCAGTTGCGAGCTGCGTTTCACCGGGGACATCGATGAGGTGCAGTTGTTCAGCCGGGCGCTGTTGCCCGCTGAAGTGTCAGGGCTTTATAACGCGAGCCATTAGAACACGGCGGGAGGCTGTCGCGGCAGCTCCCCTCTGGGATGAAATGGACAGATATCGTCCGGCCAGCATTCTGGCCGGACGATTTTTTATGCAGTTGCGACCGACCGGCTGGGCCCTGGCGCCTTCCGAAGGAGCCGCGCCGTCACTATTCCCGGAGAGGTCCTAAAGAACCACCCGGAAATGCCGATATCAAGGGTGTTTGAATTCAAAGATGTTTGGGTTGTCCTCCGGCGGCAGCGGAGGTTTTGAACACGCGAACTGATATGGAAATAGGCATCGAGCAAAACGAAAAGGCGATTCGGGTCGTTTCCCGGGGGGATATCGATCACGAAGGGGCGGAAGCGCTGAAAAAGGCCGTCGACGGCCTCTCTTTCAACGGTCGAACGGAACTGGTGTTCGATTTTAGAGGCGTGACTTATGTCGGCAGCGCCGGCCTGGGCAAGTTGCTATTGTTTTATAAGCGATTGTCAGCCCAGAGGGTTTCGATGCGGATTGAGGCAGCCCCGCCTTCGATTCAGAACCTGCTTAAAGAGCTGCGAATGGACACTCTCTTCAGTGTTTCGTGAATCCGTGTTTTAAACCGCCTTATACCGGCTTCCTGCTGGCCAGACCTCGCGATTTATGAAACTCCAAACCAAACTCATCTGCGCCTTTGCGTTGACCGTCTTTGTGGTGGTCATGACCGTTGGAATGGTGCTGGTGATGAGCGCCAACCACCAGGTGCGTGGTTTGAGTTCGAGCAACCTGGAGCTGCTTGGCAAGCAGCAAATCGAACGGGCTACCGGTGTCAACCAAGCGATCCAATTTTCCATGCAACGATTCCTGGATAAGGGAGAAATGGAAGTTTTTGGCCAGATTGCCGCCCTGCAACAGCAAATCCAGGGATTTAAGGAGTTCTCGCTTTACAACGACAAAGGGACGATCACGTATTCGTCAGACAAAAACGTCCTGAAACAATCCATTCCCGCGGAACTTAAGTCGCGCCTGTACAACCAGCCGGAGACCCTCGTGCGCCAAGCTGGTCAGTTTCTCGAGATCTATCAGCCGCAGGTGGCTCGAGCCTCCTGTGTGGAATGTCATACTGACTGGAAAGTCGGCAACGTGTGCGGTGTGACGGTGTGCCGTTTCTCCACCGAAGCCATTGAAGCGATGAAGACGCAATGCCAAAGCGGCGTTGACAATCTTCGCCAGGCCGGCCTGCGCAACAGCGTCGCCTGCATGTTAGGAGGCATTGTGTTTGGGTGCCTCATCGCCTATTTTGTGACGCGCTCGGTGACCCGGCCGGTTGTGCAGCTCACGGAGGCCCTCTCCGCCGCTTCCGAGCAAACCTCCGGGGCCGCCGCGCAGGTGGCCGAGGCGAGCCAGGCACTGGCCTCGAGCGCATCGGAGCAAGCGGCTTCTTCGGAAGAGAGCTCGGCTTCGATCATGACCATGCGCGACCAGGCGCGCAAGAGCACCGACCTGACCAACGGCGCGGCGGAGATGATGAAGGAGAACCTGCGCAAGAGCGGCGACTCGCTGCGCGCGATCGTGGATATGAATCGGCGCATGGGCGAGATGCAAGCCAACAGCGGTGAGATGGGCAAGATCATCAAAACTATCGACGAGATCGCATTCCAAACCAATATTCTGGCGCTGAATGCCGCGGTGGAAGCGGCGCGCGCGGGGGAGGCCGGGGCCGGCTTTGCCGTCGTAGCGGAAGAAGTGCGTGGTCTTGCGATGCGCAGCGCGGAGGCCGCCAAGAACACGCAAACCTTGTTGGACAGCATGGCGAACCGCATTGTGGAGAGCGCCGGGGCCATCAAGGGCATCAACGACAATTTCGAGGCCATTGTTGAGACCGCGACCTCCATGGGGGACAAAATAGAACAGGTAACGTCCACCAGCGGGGATTTCATGAGTGCGCTGGAGCAAGTCAACACGGCTTCCGGTCAAGGGGCCGAGGTGGCGCAGAAGGTGGCCGCGGCCTCGGAAGAAACCGGCAGCGCCTCGGAAGAGCTTAGCGCCCAGGCCGTCGAGATGCGGAGCATCGCCGCCCGGCTGGAAGCCCTGGTTAAAGATAGCGATTCCGGCGTTGGCGTGCGGGCCGTGTCTCGCCGGCGCGCGGGCGCTGAGACTTTGAGGTTCGGCAGGATTCTCGGATCATCAAGAAGCCAGTCCCCGGAGATTGCCGCACCCCAGGAAGAGACGGCTGACGCTGAGTAAGGCGGCACGGAGCATCCACCGTGAAGATCCTGATTGCCGATGATGATCCTATCAGCCTGGCCGTCCTGAGAGCTGCGATCCAGAAATTTCGCCACGAGGTGGTTGCGGTGTCGGATGGCGTGGAAGCCTGGAACCTTCTGCAAGAGCCCGATGCCCCGCAGATCGCCATTTTGGATTGGCTGATGCCCAGTCTGGATGGAGTGGAGATTTGCCGCCGCTTGCGCTCCCGAGCCTCCCACGACATTTGCTACATTATCCTGCTGACCAGCCAGACCGATCCTAAAGATATGGTCCGCGGGCTGCAGGCTGGAGCCGATGATTTTCTCTACAAACCATTCAATCCGGCGGAGCTTCAGGCGCGCGTGGAAGTCGGGCGCCGGCTGGTCCGGCTGTATAATCGCCAGCAGTTGAACCTGGAGCTGGCCCAGAAGCTCCTGGTGGCGGCCAATATGGGGTTGCCGCGCTGGGTGAGCGTGAGCGACGAGTTGACGCTCCACCTGACAGACCTCTCCTTCAGCCCGCAGCGCGCGGGCGGGGACCACTGCTGGGCTCGCACACGGCCGGCCAACGGAGATGGCGGACCCGTCACGATCATCGGCCTGCGGGACCAATCCGGCCACGAGGTCAATTGCATCCTGCGCAGCATTGCCACCGATCTCTTTCACAAGGAAGCCATCGAGGCCGGGGCCGGCCTGGAAGACCAGATGGCCCGCCTCAACGATCACCTTTGCTCCTGCGGCCTGTTTGCCGAGGACGATTTTCTCACCGCCCTGACCTTGGAATTGGACCATGCCACCTTGCGGCTTCGCTATGTGTCCTGCGGCCATCCGCCCATGTTTTTGATCCGGGACAAGGAGGTGACCTTATTGCCGGAGGAGAATGGCCCCGGACGCAACCTGCCGCTCGGAACTCTGTCGGGCAGATCGTTTGAAGCCGGGGAATGCCAGCTGCGCGCAGGAGATCGCCTGATTCTCTACACCGACGGCCTCTTTGAACTGGGGCCCGAGTCCCGCGCCGGGTTGCTGTCAGCCGAGCAGCTCCGGCAGCTTATCGGTTCTTTGCTTCTCGATCACCCGGATATGCCGGTGAGCCGGCTGTTACCGAAGCTGCTCGCCCTGGTGATGGGCAACCCGACCCAGCTTTCGGTCTCTTCCCCGCCTGACGACGTCACCGTGCTCGGCATTGAAATTGAGCTTGACAGTGGTCCTCATGAGGCGGTGATTTATCCAAGCACGCTTAAGGATATTGATGGCGCTGTGAGCGAGATCCACCAGCGCCTGCTGTCTGACTGGGGCGTGGAATCCTGCGGCATGCCGCGCCTTCGGCTCTTTCTGGACGAGGTGCTGACGAACGCCTGGACTCATGGCAACCGGCGGAATCCCAGTTTGCCTATCCGGGTGCAATGGGGGCGGCGGAACGGGTTTTCCATCGAGGTGGAAGACACCGGACCGGGTTTTATTCCGCAGGAGGTGCTGGATCCCCGCTCGCCAGAGCGTGTGATGGAGGAGCGAGGGCGCGGCGTGTACTTGATGCGAGGCTGCTGCGAATGGATGCAGTGGAAAAGGAATGGCGCCCGATTAGTCGCCCGCCTGGCGCGCCAACCCGCCGCTTCCCTGGCTGGCTCCGCGCATGGCGCAGGCAGAACCGATCACCCGGCCACTCCGGCACGTGCTTGCCCCCAGTTCCAAAAGACGGTTCCGCAGCCTGTTTAACCGCGTGAAGGATACGCGGCGGGTGTTTTCCCTGTTGGAATCGCGCCAAAGGAAGGCGAACAGTTGGCAAGAGAGGTGCAGCCTTTCAAGGCGTCCTCAGGCAGATTCTCCGTCCTCAGGATGGCGGGTAAACCCACCCGATGACGGCTGTGCTATGGCTGAGTCGCGGGCCACGCTCTGGAAGCAACGAATCGGTTCGACCAACCGCGGTTCAGGCCTACGGCAAGTTAGGGGTTTCTCTTAGTCCATGTACTCCATTGCCCCAATACCCGATTGGGGTCGGCCCTGATTGCCTTTGCCTGGTGAATCCTCGTAAATTGCTGCCATGCAAACAACATTTGTTAGGCAGGCTCAGGAGCCGGGGATAGAACCCGGCCGACCGAAAGCCGGGTCACCCACCGGCGAGGCAGAGCGGGCGCAAGGCATGGGGCTGTCCCTGCCGCGGTCACGGGGGTCGGCCTTCAAGGCGCGGGCCGGCGGCAGCGCCGGGGTGGACCGGGGGTTGGTTGAGGCGCTGAGCAATTCGAAGATCTTTCAAGACTACGAGCGGGCCTTTACGGAGGCGACCGGGATGCCGGTGGCGTTCCGGGCGGTGGAATCGTGGCAGCTTCCCCACCATGGCAAGCGCAACGAAGGGCCGTTTTGCGCCTTGGTTTCCGAGAAGAGCCGGGCTTGCGGTTCGTGTTTGCAGGTGCAGGAGAAACTTTCCCAGGTAGCGAGCGCTGAGGCGCAGACGGTGACATGTCCCAATGGCCTGTCGGACACGGCAGTGCCGGTGCGGTTAGGAGACCGGGTGATTGGTTTTTTGCAGACTGGCCAGGTTTTCCGCAAGAAACCGACCGAAGCGCAATTCGAGCGGGTAGCCCGGCAGGTCAAGGAGTGGGGGGTGGATTTCGATCGAGAGACGTTGCGGCAGGCTTATTTTCGGACCCGGCTGGTGCCTGGCCGGCAGCATGAAGCGATCGTGAAGCTGCTGGTGATCTTCGCCCAGCATCTCTCAATGCTGAGCAACCAGGTCATTGTCCAGCAGGAAAACTCCGAGCCGCCTGTGATCAGCAAGGCCAAGGAGTTTATCCACGAACATCAGACCGAGAACCTGCGGCTGAGCCACGTTGCCAAATCCGTCAACACCAGCACCTTCTATTTCTGCAAGATGTTCAAGAAGGTCACGGGGATCAACTTCACCGATTACCTTTCGCGAGTGCGCATTGAGAAGTCCAAGAACCTCCTGCTCAACCCCAACCTGCGCGTCAGCGAGATCGCTTTCGAGGTGGGGTTCCAGTCGCTGACCCATTTCAACCGGGTTTTCAAGAGAATCCTTGGCCAGTCGCCCACCGAATACCGCGGGCAACTCCTGGGGACATCCGAAGAGTAAGCTTCTGCGGCCTGAAAGGCCAAGGGAGCAAGCCGCTGAAAAAAAAGAGCGGCTAACCATAATAGCCGCTCTTGGCCGTGTTTAGAACCGTCTACCTTTCGATTGTAAGCCGGCTCTTTCAAAGCACAACCCTACCAACGGACACTTTTTAGAGACGCGGGGCGCCTGATGCGTTCAAAAAAAAGCGCAGCGGGGTCTCCTCAGATCTCGAGCAGCTTCTCACATCGGGTGAGGTTCCTGGCGGCGCCGCGAGTGATGACGGCGACATCCTCGATGCGGACCCCGCCAAGCCCCGGATAGTAGAGGCCCGGCTCGACAGTGATCACATGGCCTGGCTTGAGGATCCCGGCGGAATTAGCCCCCATGCGGGGCAGCTCATGGATTTCCAGGCCCAGGCCGTGGCCGGTGCCGTGAAAAAACCCCTGCATCCGGCCGTTATGCTTTCCGGTGCGGTATCCTTCGGCTTCGAAGAACTGTTCGACAGCCCGGTGGACGTCGGACGTCGGCGTGCCGGCGCGCATTTTTCCCTGGGCCAATTTCTGTCCAGCGAGAACGGTTGCGTAAAGTTTGCGGACAGCTTCACTGGCGCGGCCTCGGACGACGGTGCGGGTGAGATCGCCGAAAAAGCCGGTGGCCTGCGAGCGCGGGAAAATATCGATGACGATAGTTTCGTTGGCTCGCAAGGGGCCGTGACCCGATTCGTGGGGATCGCAGCCTTGATCGCCGCCGGCGACAATCGTGTGGCTGGCAACGGCGTTCAGGCGCGCGATGGCAGTGTCGATAGCGGATCGCACCCGTTCCGAGGTCAACGGCGCGCCGTGGTAAATCAGACGACGGTTCTTCCCGATCTTCGAGGCCCGGAGCACCTCCATGGCTGCTGCCATGCCCGCTTCGGTAATCCGGAGCGCATCGCGGAGCTTGGCGATTTCGGCAGGAGATTTCTCCTCGCGTTCGGGAAAAAACGCGCCGGGCTTGGGTTTGACGCGGATGCGGCGGCGCTGGAGTTCGACGGCCAGGCCAAGCGGGAAATCATGGGGAACGGTGACCTGCCGGGTGCGGCGTTCCTGGAGGACCAGCGGGATGATGTGCGCGAACCCGGGCTGCTTAACCCCCTCCTCGCGGAGCCTGCGCTGATAGCGGCTCAAGGGGAGCAGGCGGCAATGCGGGGCTTGCTTGCGGGCGCGATCGATTTCCAGATCGCTCATGACCATATAGTCGCGTTCCGCAGTTCTCAGAAAGACGAAGGGGTCCGGCACAAACATGCCGGTAGCGTAGAGCATATTGGCGTCATGCTCGCTATCGGCGACGATTAAGAGGGTTTCAGACTTGCTCATGGGTTGAAACGGCGCATGGGGCGAAAACGGCTTCGGTCATGCCGTGGATGATCTTTTTGTCCGGCGGGCAGATGGTGGCCAGGACCCCGCCCAGCGTGGCACGGGCCGCCTCGGCTTCCCCGGTGACAAAATAATAAGGGCAGAGCCGCACGCGTCCCTGCATCGGTACAAGCTGGCGCTGATTGAAATCGAACCATTGGGCGTGGACCAACCCTGGGCGGTGATAGCGCTGGAGGACAAAAGGGGAGTGCTGGAAGCCAGCCACGGCCTTTTCGACCGCGGCGGTCCAATCGGTATGGGAGAGGTCGCTGCCGAGATAGACCCCGCGCGCGCCCCAAGCATGGGGCGAGAAGCCCGAAATCTTCAGAATGAGGTCCCGCTCCTTGTGCGAAAGGGCTGCAAGCTGGCGCCAATCAGTCAGGTTCAGTTCCGGGATGGCGCCGTGGGGGGGCAGGGGAGCCGGATCGACAATCCACGTATAGGGGACCAACTGGAGCAGGCGCCGGAGGAAGCTCTCGCCCAGCTCCTGCCGCCAATAATCGCGCAGGTTTCGGTTCCACAGCAGCGCCAGGAGCATTTTCTCCTCGAAAATCGGTTTCGGGGGCGGGGTCAGGCGAATCTTTCGCGCGGCCGCCAAATCCAGGATCGGCTTCGAATTCGGCACATTGGGCAAATCGAACAGTTCGAAGAAACGATAAACTCCATCGCCCTCGCCAAAGCCGGCGAACCTGGCGTCCTGGATTTTGAACCGGCTTTTCCCCAACTGGCTCGAAATCCAATCCATTTCGGGCCGGTAAGTAGCGGCTTCTTCCGAAACGACGATATGGACGGCGGGCACATCACCGAAGATGCCGGCGAAGCCGCTGAGCATCCCTTCGGCGCCGCCAAGGACCGACGCGCCCAGGCGGGAATAGGTCTGGTTTAGCCATGCCGTAAGGCCGATGCCGCCGGGGACTGAATCCAGTTCGGTGATGCTGAGACCCTTTTCGGTGATCAACAGATCGGGCCGGATGACCCGCGGCACGTCATTCTTAAAGACCGGCGAGCGCTGGAGCGCGATGAGCTCGGCGGGCTTGCCCTGGTCGAGCCAACGGGCGACCCATTCGGGCTGCTTCCCTTCGACGCTTTTGCGGTAGAGCAGATTGACGGCACGGTAAAACTGGAGCAGCACCCGTCCCAGCGAGTCGAGCTCCCCGGCCATTCCCGGGCTCAGCGGCAGCGGGGCGGGGGAGACGCGCCACTCGTGGCCGGCGAAGAGGCCCGCGGCAGGCATCTGGCGGCGGACAAAATCCGCCCGATCGGCGGCCGATTGGGTGCCGGATGTCGCTTCAGCCCCCTGCGGGCGGGCGGTTGCTATGTGTTCCACGGCTCAGACCCTAGGTTACTTTGCTGCCAGCGTCAAAAGTGAAAATAGTGCGCACCGGGGGGGCGCACGGACACATCCCCGGCAGCCAATGTAGCCGCTATCATCCGAATTGCCACTGAAGAAACCGCGCCTTTTAAAAAGGTTAAGCTTGCCAAATCAGCTTGCATCCTTAGATTTATCGGCTCATTTAATAATATGAATTTATCTGGTCTGAATGCGTTGCTGGCGATGGGGGGGCCGCCCCCAGGCACGCAGCAGGATCCCAAAGCGGCGGTGCTGGGCCAAATGGGGATCATGGCCGCCATCGTCGTCATGTTTTACCTCGTTTTCTTTCGGCCACAGCAAAAAAAGACCAAGGAGCATGCGGCGATGCTCAAATCGGTTCGGCCGGGGGACAAAGTTGTCACTAGCTCCGGTATTGTCGGCGTGATCGTCGCGGTGAAAGACAAGACGGTTTCGCTACGCTCCGCCGACGCGAAGTTTGAGGTGACCAAAGCGGCCATTGCGGAAATTACCGAGCGCAGCGGCGAACCCAGCGAATCTTAGTTCCATCCTGTTCCATTCCCCCCCCCATGAATCGAAATAACTTTTGGAGATTTGTTCTCGTTGTTCTGGTTATCCTCTGGTCGCTCTACGAGCTTTATCCGCCGACGGGGCGGGATTTGCTGGTGGTGTTCCGCGAGAAGGCGAGCGGGCGCACCGACCCCGCCTTCACCAACATCGTGCAGAAGGCGCAGGAGTTGAATCGGGCGGCGCCCGAGCGGGCCTATGAGAACCTGGTGGCCGCGATCGGCACCAATGATATCACCACCTACTTCCGGTCGTTTGAGGCCGAGAAAGAGGCTCACCCGACCACTCACATCCTGAACCGTCTGCAACGGGAGGCGGCGGGCAGGATTCACTTGGGAATCGACCTGCAAGGCGGGACTTCGTTCCTGGTTGAGATGAACACCAACGAACTGGACAAGGCGTCCCAAGCCGACGTCGCCCTGTCCCAGGCGGTGGAAGTGTTGCGCAAGCGCGTGGATAAGTTCGGCGTGGCCGAACCGGTCATTCAGCCTCAGGGCAAAAACCGGATCCTGGTTCAGTTGCCCGGCCTCTCGGCCGCCGTGCAGAATGCCGCCAAAGAGGCGATCCAGAAGGCTGCCTTTTTGGAATTCCGCATGGTTTATTACCCGGCCGACGAAGCGCAACGGCTGATGGCGGAGGGGACCACCGTGCCGGGTTACGTGGTGATGACCCATATCAAGACCCTGCCCAACGGCACCAAGCAGGCCGAGCGTTACCTGGTCAAGCGCCAGGCCGAGCTCAAAGGCGGCATCAAGACCGCCATGGTCACCCGCGACAACCTTGGCCGGCCGGAAATCTCGTTCACTTTTGACAGCGCCGCCGCGGAGAAATTCGGCGAGATCACCACCGAGAATGTCGGCCATCAACTGGCAATCATTCTGGACGGCGAGTTGCAGACGGCCCCCGTCATCAAGACCGCCATCACGGGCGGGAACGGCGTGATAGAAGGCGATTACTCTCCGCAGGAGGCGTTCATGCTGCAAACCGTCCTGGAGAATCCGCTGAAGGCGCCGCTGCACATCGCCGAGTCACAGAGCGTCGGTCCGACCCTCGGCCAGGATGCCATCCGCAGTGGCGTCCGCGCCTCGATTTACGGCACGCTGTTTGTTTCCGCGTTCATGCTGCTCTACTACCTTATCGCCGGCATGGTTGCCAATGTGGCTCTCGTGGCCAACATTGTCATTCTCCTCGGAGTCATGTGCTCGATTGATACCACCCTGACTCTGCCTGGCATCGCCGGGTTGGTGCTCACGGTCGGTATGGCGGTCGATGCCAACGTGCTTATTTACGAGCGCATCCGTGAGGAATCGGCCAAGGGCAAATCCCTGCGCGGCGCGGTTGCCGCCGGTTATGCCCGGGCGTTCGGCACCATTTTCGACTCGCACGTTACGACGCTCATTTCGTCGGTCATTCTTATCTTCATGGGCACCGGCTCGATCAAGGGTTTCGGCGTCGCGCTGACGATTGGTGTGGCGGCCAGCCTCTTCACGGCCCTGGTGGTCACCCGGATGATCTTCGACTTCCTGCTGGATCGCGGCTGGCTGAAGTCGATCAAGATGTTCCATCTCATTCCGACGTCTCTGAAGCTCGACTTCATGAAGCTGGCCAAGGTGGCTTTTATCACCTCCTGGGTGTTGATTGCCATCGGCGTCGGCTATGGCGTCTACCGGCCATACCACGACAAGCCGTTGTTTGGCCCTGATTTTGTCGGCGGCGATACGAGCACCTTCGAGTATCAGAACCAAGTGGATCCAGCCTTGCTGCGCGATGCCTTGGGCAAGGCCGGCATCAGCGACCCCGTGATTCAGTACCAAAAGGAAGCCGGCGGCGCCGGTCGTGAGACGCTTCGGGTGGTTTCGCCCAGTGAAACCGGCGACAAGGTCAGCAAAGCCCTGGCCGCGTTCCCGGATGCGAAATTCCATGTAGCTCGCCAGGATCACGTCGGCCCGACGGTTGGCAAGGAGATTCAGCAATCGGCGATCATCGCCTCGATGCTCTCGCTCTTCGGCATCCTGGTTTATGTCGCCTTCCGCTATGAATTCTCCTTTGCGGCGGGGGCGGTGCTGGCCGTCATTCACGACGTGCTGATGACCATCGGTTGGTACTGCCTGTCCGGGCGCCAGTTCGACGCCACGACGGTGGCGGCCATCCTGACCATCATCGGCTTCTCCACTAATGATACGATCGTCATTTTCGACCGAATCCGGGAAGATCTGAGGATGGGTGTCCGGGGCACCTTCCGGGAAGTGATGAACCAGGCGCTGAACCAGACGCTGAGCCGGACCATTATTACTTCCGGCACGGTGTTCCTGGCGACGTTTTCCCTTTATGTTTTTGGCGGCGGCGCCATCAATGCCTTTGCCTTCACCTTCTTGATCGGCATCATCACCGGCACCTACTCGAGCATCTACATCGCGAGCGCGCTGGTGCTCTGGTGGCACAAAGGCCAACGGCCGACGATTGGCGCTTCGCCGGTTGCGGTCGAGAATGCCAGTCCGGCGCCGCGGCCCTAATCCCGCCATGAACGGGCGGGGGGGCGCAGTCGGTTTTTGGAATGGGTGTGGGCGAGCCAATTTCCCCCACCCGAGTCCTTTCCAGCCGGACTAACCTATGCTTGCGGTGGTTCCCATCACGCCCTGGCATTGGATTGCCTTCGTCGGGTGCGTGCTGGTGCTGCTGATGCTGGACCTGCAGGTGTTCCATCGCCGTGCGCACGAGGTGCGGTTCAAGGAAGCAGCTCTCTGGTCGGCGATGTGGTTTGCCCTGGCGATGGCCTTTGGGCTGGGGCTCCAATCGTTGCGGGGTCCAACCGAGTCCCTGGAATTCCTTACCGGCTATCTCATCGAGCTTTCTCTCTCGATGGACAATATTTTTGTCATCGCGCTGGTTTTTGCTCATTTCGCCATTCCTTCCAAGCAGCAGCATCGGGTGCTGTTCTGGGGCGTTCTGGGCGCGCTGGTGATGCGCGGGCTGATGATTGGCGTGGGGGTCACGCTGCTGCAGATGATGCATTGGCTGCTCTGGGTCTGCGGCACGTTCCTGGTCTATAGCGGCATCAAGGCGCTCTTTTCGAAAACCAGGATCAATCCCGATGAAAGCCGGGTGATCGGCCTGACGCGAAGATTCTTCCCGGTCACCTCCCAGCTCGACGGCCAGAAGTTCCTCACCCGACAGGAAGGCCGGCTGGCGTTGACGCCGCTGGCGCTGGTGCTGGTGGTGGTCGAGACCATGGACCTGCTTTTTGCCGTCGATTCCATCCCGGCGGTATTCGCGGTGACAACCCGGGCGTTCATCGTCTTTACCTCGAATGTCTTCGCGATTTTGGGCCTGCGGTCGCTCTATTTCGTTCTGGCAGGCGCCATCGCCTACTTCCGTTTTCTGAGGTACGGCCTTTCCGTGGTGCTGGTCTTCATCGGTGTAAAAATGCTGCTCGATCCTCACGACCGCCAACCGCCGCTCTGGTTCCAGACGGAGATCCCGATTTCCATCTCGTTGATTGTCGTCGGCGGAATTATTCTTTCCTCCATTCTGCTGTCGGTTCTCGCCGGGCGCTGGAAGGAAGGGCGGCCCGCGTGATGCGTGAAACGGAAAGGCGTAATGAGTAAAACGTAAAATCATCATCACGTTTCACGCATTACGCATCACGCATCACGCCCCATTTCGCTTCTTTAACCGGTTCCGCTCCGTTACCTTCCGGTTGCGATATGAAGTTTCGTTGGTGCATGGCTCCAGCGCAGCCGGGGCTTGCGGGGCAGTTGGCGGATCAGCTCCGGATCTCGCCGTTGCTGGCGCAGTGCCTGTTGAACCGCGGGCTGACCACGGCTGAGGTCGTCGGCGGTTTTCTGGAGCCGCGTTTGCGGCAGTTGGCGGATCCGTTTCTGCTGCCGGACATGGCCATCGCTGTGGACCGGCTCTTCCGCGCCCGTGAACAGGGCGAGCCACTGGTTGTCTTTGGCGATTACGATGTGGATGGGGTGACCTCGACGGTGCTGCTGCTGGAAGTGCTGCGCTCGCTGGGCTGGAAAGCCGAGCACTACCTTCCGCATCGAGTGGATGAAGGCTACGGCTTGAGCCGCGAGGCGGTCGAGAACTGCCTGAAGCAGTCCGCGGTTACTTTGCTGCTGGCTGTCGATTGCGGCTCAACCACCGTCGACTCGATTGCCTGGCTGGGCCAGCGCGGCGTGGATGTCCTCGTACTGGATCATCACCAGGTGTCGTCGCCCCCTCCAGCCGCCGTGGCCCTCGTCAATCCGCATGCTCAGGCTGCCTTAAATGGCCCTGCGTCCCCACCCCCTGGCGATGCGACACTGCCGCGCCCCCACGTTCCCGCGCCCCGTTTTACCGAGTTGTGCTCCGCCGGTCTGGCGTTCAAACTCGCTCACGCGCTGGTAAAGCGTGGACGCGAAACCGGCCTGCCCGGCGCGGCTGACTTCGATTTGCGGCCGCTGCTTGATTTGGTCGCGCTGGGCACGATTGCCGATCTGGTGCCTTTGGTGGGCGAGAACCGTATTTTGGTTTCGGCAGGATTGGAGCGGCTAGATACAACGAAGCGGCCCGGTTTGGCGGCGCTCAAGCAGGTGGCCCAATGCCCGTCGCCGGCGGGCACGTACGAAGTGGGGTTCCAGCTTGCGCCGCGGCTCAACGCCGCCGGGCGGCTTGAGACGGCCGAAGAAGCTCTTCACCTGTTGCAGGCAGGGAGCCTGGCTGAAGCCATGCCGCTGGCGCAGGCGCTGGATCGGCGCAACCGCGAGCGGCAGCAGATCGAACGCGCCATCACTGAGGAGGCCATCGGCGCGGTCCGCGGCCGGTTCAATCCCGAGACTGATTTCGTCATCGTCGAAGGACAGGAACTCTGGCATGTCGGGGTGGTGGGGATTGTCGCCTCGCGCCTTTTGCAGCAGTTCTATCGGCCAACCATCATTGTCGGTGGCGACGGAGCGGGATGGCGCGGTTCGGGACGCAGCATTCCTGGATTTGATTTGGCCGCGGCGCTGCGAGAATGCGGGGACCTGCTGGTTCACCACGGAGGCCATGCGATGGCGGCCGGCCTGAGCATTGCACCCGGCAACCTTGACGCATTCCGGACGCGGCTCAACGATGTGGCCAGACGGGTCCTCAAGCCCGAGACTTTGCAACCGCCGCTGCGACTCGACGCCGAGGTCGTCCTCGAGGACCTCACACTGGACTCTTTAGCCCAACTCGCCAAACTCAAGCCGACGGGGCAGGGGAATCCGCCAATCCAGTTTGTCGCCCGCAAGCTCCAGCACCATCGCGCCTTCCAGCGGATGGGCGCCGAGAAACAGCATGTCAAAATGTGGGTCACCAATCGCGGGAGCACCCTGGAAGCCGTGTGGTGGAATGCCGGTGCGGAATCTCCTCCCCCCGGCCCGTTCGATCTGGCTTTCACTCCCCAAATCAACGAATACAACGGCCGCCGCGCCGTTCAGTTGAAAGTCCTCGATTGGATAACAAGTCAATAGCCCATCGGATGGTTAAGGTGATAACGTTTTTGACGCCTTCACCGTCCGCAACGCGCCGGCACTCCTTCCCAGGCCGTGCCCGCCGGCAGCACCTCGCCTTTCATCAAAAGCGAAAGGTCACCTAGCGAAGCGTCTGCTTCCATTCGCGTATCGTAAAGCACCAGCGAGCCGGCGCCAACGGTGCAGCGGGGGCCGATCCGGACGGTGGACATCTTCATCACCCGGTCTTCGAACAAATGCGTCTGAATCGTGCAATCGGCGTTCAGCATTGCTTCGTCCCCGATTTCCGCCAGGTCAAACTCGCTCAAGTCTGTGGTTTCCATATAGACCCGCCGGCCAATGCGCGCCCCCAGCAGCCGGAAATACCAGCAGATGAACGGGGTGCCGGTGAGTGGCCCCACCAGAAAGGGTTCGGCGAGGTGCTCGTGCAGGGCGTTGAGCAACTCATTGCGCCAGACAAAGGTGCTCCAGAGCGGTTTTTCGCGCGGGCGATAACGCCCGACCAGCACCCATTTCGCCGCGATCGCGATTCCCGCCGCCGCGAAGCCGCAGCCGATATACAGCGGCGGGCAAAACAGCAGCGTCTGAACCAGGCTGAAATGGTCACGCAGCAGCAACAGCGCCGAGAAGAGCAGGCTCAGCAGCACGATAAAGCAGGTCGAGGGCGTAATGACCCGCACCAGCTCGATCAACGCCCGCAGAATCCGGAGCCTGACCGGAGGGTTGAAGGTGGTCTCCTCGGAAAAACCGGCGCTTGCCTGTCGCCGTGGCAGGAACAGGGCTGGTGAACCGAGCCAGGCGGTGTCCCGTCGCAGGGCGTCGGCTGGATTGCGCGGCGGGGTGGAAAGGCAGCCAATCAGAACGCCGTCGCCAATCACTGTGCCCGGCGGGAGCATCGCGCTGTTGCCGATGAACGAGCGCCGGCCAATCCGATTGGGGCCGATGGTCACGTAGCCGTCCCGCACACGCGGCGCCCCCAGCGAAACGCTGTCGGCAATGAAGCTCTCCTCTCCTATCGATAGCAGGTCGGGCGAGATAAACGAGGCGGTGGAGAGTTCGGCGCCCCTGCCGAGCCGGGCTCCCAGGAGCCTGTACCAGGGCGCCAGATAAACCGACGCATAAAGCGGCCCCAGCACGTCCAGGCTCAAATCCATCGTCTGGTCCACAAACCACTTTCGCAAGTAATAGAAGCCGTTGAGCGAATGCCGGCCGGGCTGCACCCGGCCGAGCAGGAGCCATTTCACGGCCGCAATCTCCAAACAGAGCAACACCACAAACGACATCCCCACCATCGGCGCCAGCAGCAGATACCAATAATAGGGATCGATGTAGTTGAGCTTGTTCATCACGACGATGCCGGGAAACAGAGCCCCTACCACGAGCACCGGGAACGTCAACAATCCAAGCGCGTGCAAAACGCAAAGCAACAGCGGCGGGGTAGCGCCATGCGCGGCAGCCTGGACGCCTGGGCCGCGCGTTTCTGATCCTGCTGAATACGCGGACGAGGCGTCCGCGCTCCATTGAGCGGGCGAGCCCACCCAGGTCTCGCCGCGCGGAATCGTCGCTCCGCGCGGGAGCAGCGAAAGATCCTCAAGGGCCCCGTCGTCTTCAATGGCGGTATCCTCGCGCAACGTGGCCCGCGCTCCCACGAAACAACGCTTGCCGATGCTGATGTGGCCGATCTTCAGCAGACCCTCCTCGACCCTGTATCCGAGCAGGTTTGAATCGGCATTGATGCTGGAATCCTCGCCGATGGCCAGCAAATCGTACACCACGCAGTTATTTGAGTGCAGCCGGGCATTGCGGCCGACCTTCGCCCCCATCAACCGCAGATAAATGTTCAGCAGCGGCGTCCCAGTCAGGTAGCTGACCGGCACTGCCGTCTCGATCGTCGTCGCCAGCCACCAGCGGAAATAGAATAGCCCCCAGAGCGGGTAAGTTCCCGGCTTGTATCGGCCTATCAGGAGCCATTTGGCGACAATTGGCACCACCAGCATGATTGGATAAAACAGGATTAAACTGGCGAAGGCCCCCACGATGGCCCGCGCAAACCCGTATTCCTCCTCGATCAAAATCGTATAGATCAGATACGGCGTGAGCCACTGCATGGCGAAAAAGGTCAGAACGAAAACCAGGCTAACTGCCTGAGCCGCCCCGCACCAGAAATGGCGCCAGAAAGGGACCAATCGGTGCCCGCCGCCATGCCGAGGGTCAGACGCAGGGGATGCGGGTTTAGGAGCCGGCAGTGGAGATCGAGTATCCTTCGGGTTTGAGCCGTGATCCGTGCACGGACTCGGGCTGGGGGCTGCCTTCTGACGGCGACCATCCCCTGTCTGCTCGAATCTCGCAGCCAAGCTCGCTACCGTTGGGAAGCGGTACACATCCGCCATCGAGATCCGCTCCAAGGGGGCGGTCTTGCGAAGTTCCGATACCATCCGCGCCGCGAGCAAGGAATGACCGCCCAGGTCCAGGAAGAAATCGTCCTGGGTCGAGACGGGGGCTTCGACGAGGTCTGCCCAGACAGCAGCAATTTGCTTTTGGACTGGGGTGGCCGGCGGGACGATCTCGCGCGTTGCGGCAACCGGCCGACATCGCGGTTTGGGGAGCCGGCTTCGATCCACTTTGCCGCTGGGGAGCATCGGCAGTTCCGCCAACGATTCAACCTGGGCTGGAACCATATAGGTCGGAAGGCGCGATCCGAGCCGCCGACGGAGCTCCTTTTCGTTCAGCGGAACGGTGCCTCGGGGGACCGCATAAGCCACGAGCCGCTGGAGGCCAGGAACATCTTCCCGGAACGCGACCGCGGCGGCCTTCACTCCGGGACATTCCATGAGGACCGCCTCGATCCCTGAGAGTTCGACCCGGAACCCGCGAATCTTCACCTGCGCGTCGATGCGGCCCAGAAACTCGATTTCACCCTCCGCCGTTCGGCGCGCCACATCCCCCGTGCGGTAAAGGCGCTGTGGCTTGCCGCTGTCTTGTGGCGCGAAGAAGATGAACTTCTCCTGCGTCAGATCTGGCTGGCCCATATAACCCCGGGCCAGGCCGATGCCGCCCAGGCACAATTCGCCGGCCGCACCCTCCGGCACAGGGCGAAGACTTTCGTCTAGAATCCAAAGGTCGTAATTGGGCAACGGCCGGCCAATCGTTACCGGCCTGTCCGGGTGGCAATCGCCATAGGTGGCGATAATGGTTGCTTCGGTCGGCCCATAAGTGTTGACGAGGCGCCGGCCCGGTTGCCACCAGCGCCGGATGAGATCGGGTGGACAAACCTCGCCGCCCAGGATGAGCAGCCGCACCGACGGCACATCGTCCTCCATCATCGATAGAAGCGTCGGCACGCAGGAGAGCACCGTGACGCCAGCTTCCATGAGCAAGCGGGAAAGCCCGTTGCCTGCCCGCACCATCTCGGCCGATCCCGCCACCAGTGTCGCACCCGCGCAAAAGGCCAGCCACACCTCCTCCACCGAAGCATCGAATGCGATGGAAAACCCCTGATAAACTCGATCCGCGGGTTGCACTCTAAAAATCTCCCCCTCCGCCCGAACCAGGTGATAAACGCTCCGATGCTCGATCTCCACTCCTTTGGGCCGGCCCGTCGTGCCGGAAGTATAAATCACGTAACACAGGTCTTCCGGGGTGGTCCCCGTCTCCTCCCGACCTAATCGATCGGAAGAAAACCCGGCCAGGTCGGCGTGGTCGAGGTCGATCACAATGCCGGAGAAGCCGGCGGCGCCGGAATCTGCGCCGTCTTCCAGGCTACTTACAAGCGGGGAGGCTTCGTCGGCGATTTCCTGGTTGGGCAAGGCTCGCGGATCGGGCGTCCGCGCTCCTGTGACTGTGACCAACGCGCGTGCCCGGCAATCCGCGAGGATGAAACGAATCCGTTCGGCAGGATACTCCGGGTCCAGAGGGACATAAGCCGCCCCCGTCTTGAGAATGCCGAGCAGCGTGACATAAACCTGGGGCGAGCGAGGAAGGAGCATTCCCACGCAGTCTCCCCGCCCGATTCCCCGGCTGCGCAGCAGCCTGGCCAGCCGGTTTGCGCGCTCCTCCAGTTCTCGGTAGGTGATTCGCCCGCCGCCGAAGAGCACGGCCGGGGCCTGTGGGCGCACGTCAGCCTGCCGCTCGAATAACTCGTGCAGCAGCCCTGCGTCCAACAGTCCGGAATCGGTCACACTGCCAGGATGCGAACCCCGGTTCGGCCTGTCGAACACAAATTGGTTGTCCCCCGCGCCCGATCCCTTAAATTGAGCGGCGCGATGGCATTCAGAGATTTTCCGGAACAAGCGCAAGGCACGCAGTTGCTGCAACGGTCGTTGGCACGCGGCCGGCTGGGCCACGCCTACCTATTCTCCAGCCATCAGCTTGATGAGTTGGAGGCAATAGCGCTGGCGCTGGCGAAAACGCTCAATTGCCAGCATCCGGTCAAAGAAGGCGGCGCCGCCGTCGATTGCTGCGACCGATGCCTCGCTTGCCAGAAGATCCAGCACGGAAATCATCCTGACATCCACTGGGTCCGCCCCGAGTCAAAGATGCGCATTATCGGCGTGGACCAGATGCGCGACCTGATGAAGGAGATCCAGCTTAAGCCCACAGAGGCCGAGTTCAAGGTGGCGATCATCGTGGCTGCCGACAGGATGCGAGCGGAGGCCGCCAACGCTTTTCTCAAAACTCTCGAGGAACCCCCGGCCAAGTCCGTCCTGATCCTGCTGACCACCGAACCGCAGCGACTTTTGGAAACCATCTTATCCCGCTGTCTGCGGTTGAACTTCGGTGGCGGGGGCGCGCGGCCATTGACGCCCGCGCAGCTCGAGTGGCTCACCGCCTTCAGCGAACTGGCGGCCGAGGAGCAAAAGAGTCTGCTGGGCCGATATCGGCTTCTGGACGCACTGCTGGCCAGGCTCAACGAGATGAAGACCGCCATCGAGGAAACTCTTAAGGCGCGCTCGCCGCTGGAGCAGCACCAGGATGCAGAAAGGGAGCAGACGGAGCGCTGGGAGGCCGAATTAAACGCGGCAACTGAGGCGGAGTATCGCCGCCAGCGCGCCGACTTGCTGGCCGCTCTTCAGTGGTGGCTGAGGGATGTCTGGCTCACGGCGCTCAAAACAGGCGAAACTTTGGTGAGTTTCCCGAACCTGGCAGGGACGGAGCGGGTGGGGCAACGGATTTCGGCTATCGACGCCCTTGAGAATCTCCAGGTTATGGAGCAGCTCCAGCGCTGGCTTGGCACAAATGTCCAGGAAGCCCTGGCATTGGAAGTGGGGTTGCTCAAGTTGAAGCTATGAATGTTCCTGGTGAGCCTCACGGGCGCCGGAGCGTGTCGGTAGCCGGCGTCTTCGCCGGGGTGTTTGGCGCTTTTTTCGGCCTGGCGCTGTTGAAGTTCCATAGCCCTCCGATCATGCAGAAGTTTGAGGTTGCTCCAACAGATTTCTGGAGCTTTCTCCTCAACACGCCATGGCCCACCGGCTGGGCCTATCTGCTCTTTGGAGCGGTTGCTCTCCTGGGCCTGGCGGCCGCAGTCTGGCCGCAGATGGCAGGAGGGGCGCAAATAGCGAATCCTGACTCGCCGGGCTCCTCTCTCCGGGGGATGGAGCAGGGCCGGAGGTTGATGGTATGGTTAAAGCGCCTGGCTGCGGCGCCGCTCCTGTGGCTGGCTTGGGAATGGCTTGCGGGGAAGCGGACCCTCGACCCCCAACTCACCCGGCCAACTGTTCTTCATTTTGCCATCTGCGTCGCTTGTTTCTATCTCGGTTTTTTCTCCCTAAGCCGTGCGAGGAATCTTCGGCCTTTCTGGACCGGTTTGTTCTTTGCGTTTCTGCTGGTGCTGGCCTCCGGCTGGCAGCAGCATTTCGGTGGCCTGGCGGAAACCCGGCGCTACTTCCTCCTCTACATTTATCCCCAGGACAAGAACATTCCTTTGGAATACTGGAGGAAGATGGCTAGCGACCGCATCTTTGCAACCCTGTTCTATCCGAATACCCTAGCTGGAGCTTTGTTGTTATTGCTGCCCCCTTTGCTTGGATTCATAGGGCGTGCGCGAGGGGTTCTGGCTGCCGATGCGCGCTGGTTCGTCGCGTCGGTGGTGGGCCTGGCCTCGCTCGGATGCCTTTATTGGTCCCGCTCCAAAGGAGGGTGGCTGCTGATGCTGGCGCTGGGGATCATGGCTTTGCTACGTTTGCCATTCAACAAACGTTACAAAGTCGTGCTGATTACTTTAGTCTTGCTGGCAGGGCTAGGAGGATTCTTTTGCCGCTACATGGGGTTTTTCCAGCAGGGCGCCACCAGCGTGAGTGCCCGGTTCGATTATTGGCGAGCCGCGGCGCAGATAACCCGCGATCACCCGGTCTTTGGCACTGGACCTGGCACATTCTACATCCCCTACCAGAGAATCAAGCGTCCGGAGTCGGAGTCGACGAGGTTAGTGCATAACGATTACCTGGAGCAGGCGTCGGATTCCGGGCTGCCCGGGTTCGTGCTTTATGCCGCGATGATCGCGGGAGGGTTAAGCTGCGGGCTTCGCCGGCATGAGCCGGCTCTTGGGGAGGCTTTCTTGGTCTGGCTAGGGGTTTTGGGATGGGGGCTGCAAGGTTTTATGGAATTCAGCCTCTATATTCCGGCTCTGGCCTGGCCATCGTTTGCTTTGATTGGCTGGTTGCTCGGTCGGCAAATCCTATCGACAAATCCCTCGGGCTCGATTAGCCTTGGTCTCCGGCATGAAAATCCTCTTCCTCAACGGCCCTAATCTCAACCTGCTCGGCCAACGCGAGCCCGAGGTGTATGGACGCACGAGTTTGGCGGATATCGAGGCCAAGGTGCGGCAGCGAGCGAAGCAATTGGGAGCGGAGATAGACTTCCGCCAGTCTAATCTGGAGGGAGAACTGGTTGGGTGGATACAGCAGGCGCGGGGGGAGTTCGCCGTGGTTGTCCTCAATGCCGCCGCCTACACCCATACGAGCGTTGCATTGCGGGATGCGATAGCCGCAAGCGGTCTTCCGACCATAGAAATCCACCTTTCGAACGTGTATGCCCGGGAAGAGTTCCGTCACCGATCCATGATCGCGGCGGTTTGCAAAGGGCAGATCACTGGTTTTGGGGTCCATTCCTATCTTTTGGCGATTGAAGCCGCCTGTAACGTTATCGATAAGTGAATCGTCTCAAGAACCGGCGGTTTTGACCTCATCGGGCTCTGTGTTAGGCTAGAACAAGTCCGGTAGTTTTGCTGCTTGACGCAGTTTTGGCGTCTGTTTATGTTCCCTAGGACTCGAGCGAACCAACCAATCAGCTCGAGGTTCGGCGGCGGTTTACGTTAGATTTTGCGGAGAATTGAGCGGAATTAGAAAGTATTAACGGTATCGAGAAAACCTGTGGACCTAAAAGACATTAAAGCCATCATCGACCTGATGCGAAAGAATGCTGTCTCGGAGTTTGAACTGGAGAAGCAAGATTTCAAGATTCGACTCAAACGGGGCACCAATGGTGGTTCGACCACCTCTGGGTATGACGAGTCTGCGGTAGTGACGTATGTGCAGCCTTCACCGGTGGTTGCCTCGGCAGGGGCTTTGGCCGCTGCCTCCGCGATAGCGGTTCCCACGGAAGTTGATATCAAGTCCCCGATGATCGGCACTTTTTACCGCGCACCTTCGCCTGAAGCGGGCTCCTACATTGAGGTGGGGACAGAGGTGAACCCGGATACGGTGGTATGCATCATCGAGGCAATGAAGGTCATGAATGAGATCAAGGCCGAGGCCAAAGGCGTGATCACGCAGGTGCTCGTCGAGAATGCCAAACCGGTGGAGTTCGGCCAGCCTCTGTTTAAGATTCGGCCTGCGTAATCGGCGTCATTGAGGAAAACAGGGTTTGCTCACGAAACGTGGCAACGTCTCTAACGTTTTAACGCCTGCAACGACCGGCCTAGAAGGCCCCAAAGCATGTTCGAAAAACTTCTGGTAGCCAATCGCGGAGAGATTGCCGTGCGCATTATTCGCGCGTGCAAGGAACTTAATATCCGCACCGTGGCGATATACTCGGAGGCGGATGCCAACTCGATGCACGTGCAGTTGGCGGACGAAGCCATTTGCATCGGAAGGGCTCCGGCCAACGAAAGTTATTTGCGCATCGACCGGATCGTGAGCGCGGCGGAGGTGGCCGACGTGGATGCCATCCATCCCGGCTACGGGTTTCTGGCGGAGAACGCCCATTTTGCGGATGTCTGCGAAAGCTGCAATATCCGGTTTATCGGCCCCAATTCCCGGGCGATGAATGCCCTGGAGGACAAGGCGGTCAGCCGTGCCTTGGCCCGCAAAGCCTCCGTGCCGACGCCGCCGGGTTCGGAAGGGGTGGTGGATACGGAGCAGGATGCGCTCGTGGTGGCGAAGCGGATCGGTTACCCGGTGATGATTAAGGCTATTGCGGGCGGAGGTGGGCGCGGCATGCGCGTTGCGCACAACGACATCTCTCTGGTAAAAGGCTATCACACCGCACGCACCGAGGCCGAAAAGGCCTTTGGCAACTCGGGGGTTTATATCGAGAAATTCATCGAGAATCCTCATCACATTGAGTTCCAGATTCTGGCTGACAACCGGGGCCACGTTATCCATCTGGGGGAACGGGATTGCTCGATTCAACGCCGCAACCAAAAGGTGGTGGAGGAATGCCCCTCCCCGTTCCTGGACAATCGGTTCCGAAAGCTGCGCGACAAGATGGGCAAGGCCGCGGTCAGGATCGCAGAGGTGGCCAATTACACGAACGCCGGCACTGTCGAGTTCATCGTCGATAGCGACGGCAATTTCTATTTCCTCGAGATGAACAAGCGGATCCAGGTCGAGCACCCGATCACCGAGGAAGTGACGGGGATCGACATGGTGCGCTACCAAATCATGCTGGCAATGGGCGAGCCGCTGAAGCATTCGCAGAGCGATATCCAAACCAAGGGCCATGCCATCGAATGCCGCATCAACGCCGAAGATCCCTTCGACGATTTTCGCCCGAGCCCGGGCCGGATTGAGATGTATTACCAGCCGGGGGGCCGCGGCGTGCGGGTTGATACCCATGCCTACGCCGGCTACACCATCCCGCCCTATTACGACTCGATGATCGGCAAGCTGATCGCCTTTGGCAAGGACCGGCGCGAGGCAATGGACAAGATGAGCCGCGCTCTGAGCGAGTACATGATCACCGGCATCAAAACCACCATCTCCTTCCAGCAGGCGATTTTGCAGGACCCCAACTTCCGTCGAGGCGTCTATTCGACGGCCTTCATCGAGCAACTCCTGAGCGGCGCCCGCCGCGAGCTCATCGAGGAGAAGACCTGAAGCGGGCTTGGTCCTCAGAAAAAGTGTTGACCCTCCGCCGGGGTTTGGTAAAACAATTGTGTCCGTTCAAAGAGCGAACGTGTCGGTGTCAGAAGACAGATTGTCGGTGAACCTAAAGAGACAGACATTCAGAGTCCTGCCAGTGCAGACCTCCCCACTTAGTTTTCTTGAGCTGACGATGACGATATGAATGATAACAGGCTTTTCGTTGGAAACCTCTCCTATCAGACCATGGAGAATGATCTGCAGGAATATTTTTCTCAGGCAGGCCCGGTGGTCTCAGTGAACCTGATGCTCGACAAAGTGACCGGCAAATCACGTGGCTTCGCCTTCGTGGAGTTCGCGACCTCCGAGGAGGCCAACAAAGCCGTCGAACAGTTCCACAACAAAGAATTTCAAGGTCGGGCCCTGACCGTCAACGTGGCCCGTCCGCGTGAAGAGCGCGCGCCCCGCTGGAGCGGGAGCCGCGGCGCCAGCGCGGCGCAGGCTGACCGGGGCTGATCCGGGGGCCGCCAATGCGAGACTTTGATCGGCGGCCAGGCTGGCCGCCGATCACCGGTCACGATTAAGTGTTTGACACTCGCGCGCCGGAAACTTAGGCTTCGCTTCAGAGCATCAATTTTTATGGCTGAGAACATTCCCAACATGCCCGGCGGCGCGGTGCCGCCCAAGAAGGAAACCGGCAAGGTCCAACCCAAGAAAGAGACCGTCCGGATCAATTTACCTCCCAAGCCCTCGGCTGCCCCGACGATTAAGCTGCCCACGCTGCCGCCCGGCGGCCCGGTGGGCGGCCCGGCTGCCGCGGCTCCCGTGGCTGCCGCGCCGGCCCCGGCTCGGGCTGCGGCTCCAGCGGCTGCGCCCCGCACGGGCGGTCCTGCGCCGGCGTCGCTCGGGCCTCGGGCCACCTCGGCTCCCGCAACCGGTTCGCGTCCAATGCCCGCTCCGATGGCCCCAGCCCTCAGTCCGGTGGATACCATCCTGGCGATCGCAGCCGCAGTGGCGGCCTTGGCCGCGCTGGGGACGACGCTTTACATGTTTTTGGGCCTGCCGAATCTGACTTAGGCAAAACGCCGCTCGCTTCTTTGAGAGGTTCGCGCCGCGGGTGGACTGCGGCGGAAGAGTGAAGCGGGCGGCCCACGAGGCAGGCGAAAGCAGTTGGCTTCGGGCGGTCTGTTCGGTAGGCGGAGAGTCCGGGCCAGTTGCCCCGCCGTTGGATCGGTGTTAGTTTTTTGAGAGTTTTATTATGTCGGCTGCCAATATTGTTACATTGACACAAGAGAACTTTGAGAAAGAAGTTCTGAAATCGTCCCAGCCAGTCCTGGTGGATTTCTGGGCGGAGTGGTGCGGGCCGTGTAAGATGCTGGCGCCGGTGCTGGATGAATTGGCTCAGGAATACGACGGCCGGATCCGCATCGGCAAAGTCAATATCGATGAGCACCAGGCTTTGGCTGGCCAGTTTGGGATACAATCTATTCCGACGCTGCTTCTCTTCCATCAAGGCCAGGTGGCCGATCAGATTGTCGGCCTGCGCAGCAAACGCGATCTCAAATCCCGCTTCGAGCGCCTCCCCACAGCCTGAAGGGCCAGGGCGGAGGGACGAGCGTCGAGTGGGGGGCCGGGCGTCGCTTCTCGGGTCCTCGACCCTTAACCCGTTGTTTGTAAACCGAGGTTAACGAGCATGGCGTTGATTTTCAGCCCAGGCCAGTTTGCGCGGCGAGCCGAGTTTTACCACCAGCTCGGGCAACTAACGGCCGCCGGCTTGGGAGTGGTCAACGCATTGGAGCAACTCGAACGCCATCCGCCCGATCACTCGTATCGAATGCCGATCCACCGGCTGCGGGGCGAGTTGTCCGATGGGCTGACGCTGAGTGAATCGCTCCAGCGGACCGGTTCCTGGCTGCCCGCGCTGGACATGGCGCTGATTCATGCGGGCGAACAGAGCGGGCGGCTGGATGCCTGCTTCCGGCTGCTGGCTGATTATTACACGGACCACGCCCGCGTGTCGCGGCAGGTCCTGGTCGATTTGGCGTACCCGGCTTTCCTGTTTCACTTTGCGGTTTTCATCCTTCTTTTTTTGCAGTTTTTCGCCAGTGGCGACTGGATGCTCTACCTGATGAAGACCGTCGGGGTCCTGGTTCCGATCTACGCCGTTATCGCGTTGGGGATCTATGCGGGGCAAAGCCGTCATAGCGAACCGTGGCGGGCGGCGCTGGAGGTCATTCTGCACCCTGTCCCGGTGCTGGGCGCGGCGCGGCGCTCGTTGGCCCTGGCGAGGCTGGCTGCGTCACTGGAGGCCCTCCTGAGCGCCGGCGTGACGGTTATTGAAGCCTGGGAGATGGCGGCAACCGCCAGCGGTTCACCAGTATTGCGCCAGACGGTGCTGGGCTGGCGGCCGCTGGTCCAGGGCGGTGAAACTCCGGCGGAAGTGGTCCGCGCCTCGGGCAGGTTTCCCGCTCTCTTCGTCAACCAGTATGCCTCGGGTGAAATCAGCGGCAAACTGGACGAGACCCTCCGGCGTCTGCGCGACTACTACCAGGACGAAGGCACGCGCAAACTTCACATTTTCGCCCAATGGACCCCGCGAGCCGTGTATCTCCTGATCGTGCTGGCAATCGCCTATAAGGTTGTCAGCTTCTACGCCGACTACTTCAAGCTGATCAGCAACGTGATGAACTTCTGAGGGTTTCTGGCATGACTTTAACGGAGCTGCTTACGAATGAAGAGTTGCGTCGATACGAGTTTCCCGTCGTCCGTGAGCGGGTCTTCCTGGCGCATGGAGGGGTTTGTGCGCTGCCGCGGCGGGTGGAGGAGGCTGTTTCCCGCTACGCGAGCCAGGGGACTACGGGCGACCAGGAGAGCTTCGTTTACCCGGCGCTTCTTGAGCAAGGCCGCAGCCTGGCGGCCCGGCTTTTGGGCTGCCAGCCCGAAGAGCTTAGCTATGTCGGACCGACCTCGTTGGCCCTGAGCTACATGGCCAGCGGCCTCAAGTTGCGGAAGGGCGACAACATCCTGATTTATTTCGACGATTATCCTTCGAACGTATATCCGTGGCTGGCGCTGGCCGATCGAGGGGTGGAAGTGCGCCTGATGAACACGCGCGGGCTGGGCCTGATCCGGCCCCGGGATGTGATGGGGCAGGTGGATGAGAACACGCGGTTGGTGGCGCTGGCATCGTGCCATTTCATCAGCGGTTACCGTATCGACATTCAGGCCATAGGCCAGTATCTGCGAGCGCGCGGCATCCTCTTTTGCCTCGATGCCATCCAGAGCCTTGGGGCATTTCCGGCGACGGTCGAAGCGGTAGACCTCCTGGCCGCCGACGCGCACAAATGGCTCCTTGGTCCTTGCGGGGCCGGCTTAATGTACGTGCGGCAGTCGCTGCAGGAGCACCTGACTCCGCCCATTTACGGCTGGCACAACGTGCGTTGCCCGGAGTACGTGGCCCAGGAGGAGATCGTTTTTCAGCGGGGCGCCCGCAAATACGAAGCCGGCACCCACAACCTGCTGGGGATCGTCGGGATGCTGGCCGGGATTGAGCTGCTCTTGGAGCTGGGAATCGAGAACATCGCCCGCGAGCTGTTGCGCAAACGGGCCCTGCTGGTGCCCGCGCTCCAGGCCAAGGGCTGCACCGTGTTGAGTGCGGATGTCCCCCCGGAGAATGCCGGGGGCATCATTTCGTTTTTTCAGCCTGGCAAAGATATGGCTGCGCTGCATCAAAGCCTGGCCGAGGCCAGCATTATCACCTCCCTGCGCGCCGACCGGGAAGGGCGGAAATATATCCGCCTCTCGCCGCATTTTTACAACACGGATGCGGAACTGGAACGAGTGCTGGAGAGGATTTGAGAACTCAAACGTGACGCGCGATGCGTAAAACGCAAGGCCTAAAACGTAATGACGCGTCTGATTTGTGATTTGCGTGTTTTTTAACTATGCGAGCGCTGGATATACAACCAATCGGGGAAGAGTTGGCCATCAAGTGGGATGACGGCAGCGAGAGCTATATATCGTTTGAAAAGCTGCGGCGGTGCTGCCCTTGCGCAGGCTGCAAAGGCGAGATGGACATGCTGGGAAATGTCTATAAAAGCCCGGACCAAACGCTTCCACCGGCGGCATTCCAGTTAGTGCGTCTTGAGCGAGTGGGCAGCTACGCGGTCCAGCCGGTGTGGCAAGACGGACATGCCACTGGCATTTACTCCTTTGAGTACCTTCGCCGAATAGCCGAGGCGGAGCGAACCTGCTAGAATCCGCCTCGTAATATCTACCTGCCGCTCTGAGGGCGCACTCTGCGGCCGCGTTCTGTCCCCCGGGCAATCCCCGGGATTCCTTTCGGGCCTCCCCCTGTTTCTCATCCGTGAGAGTCCCCGATTGTTGTCCGCTCGGTGCCGGACCTACCATCGTTAGTGTGAATCACGGCGCAAGATGCCACAACAAAGCAATTCAGGCTGGTACAGCCAGGAAGGCGAACAGGTTTTCAATTGTGAGAACCTGTTTCGTTCGCTTTGCCTTCGCATTGGTTGTTCCGGCGCTCTGGGCCAGCGCGGTATTCGGATGTGGTAGCTTGACCCCTCTCACGAACCTGGTGGTCTGTCCCGGCGACACCGCCAGATTCAGCACAGTGGCTTCCGGTCCTACTCCTTATTATTTTCAATGGTTTAAAAACGGGGTGGTCCTCTCCGGCAAAACCAACAGCAGCCTGGTGCTGAGCGATGTTCAGGCCGGCGATGCGGGGACTTATTCGATAAAGCTCACTGACGGCATTGACTGCGTGACCAACAGTGCCACACTCATCGTGCGCACCAATCTCTCCGCCACGCCGCTGACCAACCTGGCGCGCTATGTCGGCACCAGTGCCAGCTTCAGCACCACTGCGGTGGGCTATGGCCCATTCAGCTATGCCTGGCTGAAGAATGGCGTTGTCCTCGCCGGCCAGACCGATAGCGCCTTGACCCTGACCAATCTCGCCATTACTGACTCCGGCACTTACAGCGTCATCGTTAGCGATTCCTGCCACCAGGTCACCAACAGCGCGACGCTGATTGTAGATTCGTGTTTCCCGGCGGTGGATGTGATGCTGGTCATTGATCGCTCCGGCTCGATGACCGGCCAACCGTACCTCGATGTTCGTACGGCTTGCAGCAACTTCGTCGCAAATCTCTACCTCAACACCAACGCTGACCAAGCTGGCTTGGCTTCCTTCAACTCCAGCGCCAGCCTCAATCAGGAATTGACGAACAGCAGTCTGGCGCTGGATAACGCGATATCCTCGCTGCCTGCGGCTGGGGGTGAAACCTCGATTAGCCTCGGTCTCGAGACCGCGCAGACCGAGTTGGTTTCCAGCCGGGATCACACCAACGCTTTAGCCGTCCTGGTGTTGCTTACCGACGGCCAGCCGACCGGGTCGGACACCCCCAGCAAGGCTCTCTCCCAGGCAACGCTGGCCAAGAACGGAGGCACCCTCATCTTCACCGTGGGCTTGGGCACGAATATCAACAGCGCGCTTCTGGCAGGCATCGCCTCGGCTACAAACGACTTCTATTACACACCCACTTCCTCACAACTCAGCGCGCTTTTCGACACGATTTCGACCATCCTCTGCCGGCCTCCGACTAATATTGTGGCCACCGGCCCGTCGAATGAGACGGTTTGCGCTGGTTCCCCGGCGATGTTTACCGTTACCGCATCGGGTTGCAGCGCTTTCAGTTATCAGTGGGAGAAAAACGGTGTTCCGCTCGCCGGTCAAACCAACAGCGTGCTTGCAATCCCCGACCCTGCCCCAACCGACGCGGGTGTGTACGCGGTGGAAGTATTCAGCGCCTGCCTGAACCTCACTAACAGTGCCACCTTGGTGGTGAACGAGGCTGTCAGCATCACCAGTTTGCCGGTCAGCCTGACTAACTGCCCTGGTACGGTGGCCGCTTTCAATGTCGGTGCTTCCGGAGCGGACCTGGCTTATCAATGGTATAAAAACGGCACCGCACTTTCGGCTGGGATCGGTAGTAGCCTCATATTGTCTAATGTCAGTGCTGCCGACGCCGCCACCTATAGCGTGGTCGTCAGCGGCCTGTGTGGCAGCCCCGTTACCAACCAAGCCGAGTTGGTGGTTACCGCGCTTCCAGAGATCACCTGTCCGGCTAACAAGACAGTTCAAGTCGGTGTTTCCTGGACGTTCGATGCGCCTGTAGCCAATTACGCCATTACCGTAGTGAGCACGATTACTAACACGGCCGGGATGTGCGGCAACACCTTCAGCGCGACCAGGACCTGGGCGGCGGTGGATGCCTGCGGCAACAGCAGCCAATGCAGCCAGACGGTCAACGTAATCGATACGACAGCCCCGGTGATCAACTGCGCCAACGCCAACAAGAGCGTGCAGATTGGCAGTGCCTGGACCTTTGACCTCCCGACGGCGACCGACCTTGGCGGGACCAATATCACAATTACCGTGGTGAGCACAGTGACCAACACGGCTGGCATGTGCGGCAACACCTTCAGCGCCACCCGGACCTGGGCGGCGGTGGATGCCTGC
>Ga0181517_10000198_pt1 | contig 86336 bp, 58 predicted proteins | sample PEATcosm2014_Bin_31_FD_119748 | JGI IMG/M metagenome (GOLD analysis project Ga0181517, IMG submission 119748) | Peatland microbial communities from MTU Mesocosm Facility, Houghton, MI, USA - PEATcosm2014_Bin01_30_metaG | ecosystem: Environmental > Terrestrial > Soil > Wetlands > Peat | place... | reverse complement strand
TGCTCAGCCCGATCGGTTTTCCAGAGGCTCGCCCCATTTCCCATCGCCTATAGATCGTATTGTGCGGCCAGAGATGCCCTTGAGTCTGCTGCGCCGCAACTTAAGTCCGACAGGCTGCTAGGCCATTGCTCTCCAATCACGTACAAAACACAAGCCAGCAAGATTCAAGAATTCTATACAATTCCTGGTTGACGTTGCTTGCCGCGCCGAAGCCTTTGCGAAGGCGGGCCCACAGGCCAGAGTGGCATCGGCGGGACGCCGATGAATTCCCCCCTTCTCTCCTCCGGAGCTGAATAGCGGCTTGTCGGATTGGGCCATGTCAAAAGTTCTTCCCACCGTCGCCGGGACGAAATAGTATTCGGGCCAGAACGCAACCATGAAAAAGAAGTTACTATTGTGCGCGCTGATCAGTGTCTGGCTGGCCGTGGCTTATGGGGCCAAGGTCGAAACGCTGGACGTCGATAGCTCGTGCATGTGCAAGAAGATCAAGACCAGCGTGGTTCTGCCCGATTGCTACCAGGCAGGCGGCCAGGCGCTGCCGGTTGTCTATCTGCTGCACGGCTGGAGCGGAAATTACCAATCCTGGGTGAAAGATTTTCCGGACACCTCCAAGCTGGCGGACTTGTATCACGTCATTGTCGTCTGCCCGGACGGCGGCTACAGCAGTTGGTATTTCGACAGCCCGATCGACAAGGCGTTCCAATACGAGACGTTTGTCGCCAAGGAACTGGTTCGGCACATCGATACGACCTACACGACCATCACCAACCGCGAGGGGCGCGCCATCAGCGGGCTGAGCATGGGCGGGCATGGGGCGCTGTACCTGGCGTTCAAGCACCAGGACATCTTTGGCGCCGCGGCCAGCATGAGCGGCGGAGTGGATATCCGCCCGTTCCCGACAAGCTGGAACCTTTCCGAGCGGCTGGGCGACTACGCGACGCACCCGCAAAACTGGGAGACCAACAGCGTGATCAACCTGGTGCCTCTGCTGAAGCCACATTCATTGGCCATCCAATTCGACTGCGGCACCTCGGATTTCTTCTACGGCGTGAACAAGAAGCTGCATGAGGAATTGCTGTCTCGGAACATCCCGCACGACTATACGGAACGGGAGGGCGCGCACAACCTGGACTATTGGCGGAACTCGCTGCCTTACCACATGCTGTTTTTCCATCGGTACTTCACCAACGGAAAGTAGCGCGGCCCAAATTGCCTTGGCCGTCTTCTTCCCGGTTTGGCAAGCGCTTTTTCCGGAGTTTCGTCATTGCCGGAGCACGGGAGGTGGCCTAGTATCGCGCGCGTCTATGGCGCAAGCTCAATCGGTCCCTGTCAGCCCCGCCGCCCGCGTTGACGGGCGATCGGCGGCGCAACTGCGCCCAGTGCGCTTCCAGAACCATATCGCGCCTTACGCCACGGGGTCGACCCTGGTCGAATGGGGCAACACGCGAGTGATTTGCGGCGTAACGGTGGAGGAAACGGTTCCGCGCTGGATGAAGGAACAGGCGGTTGGCGGCGGGTGGATTACCGCGGAATACTCGATGCTCCCGTACTCGACCTTGCAGCGCAAACAGCGCGACATTACCAAAGGGAAGATCGACGGCCGTTCCCAGGAGATCCAGCGGCTCATCGGCCGGGCCATGCGCGCCACCCTTGATCTGGATAAACTCGGGGCGCGGACCATCTGGGCCGATTGCGATGTCCTCCAAGCCGACGGAGGCACGCGCACTGCGGCCATCACCGGCGCCTATGTCGCGCTGTCGCTGGCCATCCGCAAACTGATGGCCGAGGGCCGGCTGGCCGAGAATCCTCTGCTCCACGGGGTGGCGGCTGTGAGCGTTGGCATCGTTGCCGGGCAAGCGCTGCTTGATTTGTGTTATACGGAAGATGCCGCGGCGGAGGTCGATTTGAACCTGGTAATGAACTCGGCCGGGGAATTCATCGAGTTGCAGGGGACGGGAGAGGAGGCGACCTTCAGCGAGGCGCAACTGGCTGCCATGCTGGCTTTGGGCAAGACGGGCATCCGCGAGCTGCTGCGGATGCAGCACGAAGCCCTGGCCGGCTAAACGGCCAAGCCTGGCCTCCAACGCCTGAAGGAGCGCGAATGTCGCAGATCCACCCCTCGCACCGCAAGTCACCCACCGAATCCGAGCCGATCGCGGCAGGTCCCTTGGACGTCTCCTCCGAAAGGCCCACGGTTTTGTGGCTGGTGCGGCATGCGGAGGTGGAAGCGGCTTATCAGGGAGTCTTTGGCGGGCGCATCGACATGGAGTTGTCTCCGCGAGGCCGGCGGCAAGCCGAGGCGCTAGCGGCCTATTTGCGCCGCACCACCTTTGATGCGCTTTATGCCAGCCCGATGAAACGCGTCGAGCAAACGCTGGCGCCGACGCTGTTTGACGGCATGCCCCGCCCCGTGGTTGTCCCGGAATTGCGCGAAGTCGATTTCGGAGATTGGACGGGGCTCAAATGGGAGGAGGTCCAGGGGCAGTTCGGAGTCAGCGCCTTTACGTGGCTCGACCAATTGGAATGCGGCGGCATCGCCAACGCCGAGTCATCGCAGACCCTGCGCGCCCGGCTGGAACCTTGCCTGAGCCAAATCCTGAAGCAGCACCCGGGGCAGCAGGTTTTGCTGGCATGCCACGGCGGAGTGATCCGGATGCTGCTGGCGATGTTGCTGCAATGGCCGCTGCCGACGATGGGGGCGCTGGAAGTCGAGTATGCGAGCGTAACCCGCGTGGTGATGCTGGCGCGGAGACCGCAGTTGCAGTTGCTTAACTTCACTCCCTGGCGGGAGGGATTGTGAAATCAAAGCCGCTCTGGCAACTCTCCGTGCTGGTGGCACCCGAAGCGGAGGAGGCAGTCGCCGAATGGCTTGGAAATGCCTTCGGCCAGCCGGCCAGCTCCCATACGGACCTGGAAACCGGGCTGACCACCGTCTCGCTGTTCTTTGGCTCGGCCTCGATCCTCGAGAAAAGCGGAAGCGCTCCGAAGCGGCTGGCGGCGTCGTTCAGAGCCGAGATCCACGCCGGCCTGGCGCGAATCAAGTCTTGCGGGCTGAGCATCGGACCAGGAGCGGTTGCCCTCAAGAGCGTCCCGCGGCAGGACTGGGCCGAATCCTGGAAGAGACATTTCAAGCCGATAGCCATCGGGTCGGCGCTGCTCCTCAAGCCGAGCTGGAGCCGGAAACGGCCGCGCAAGGGACAGTCGGTGGTCGTGCTGGACCCCGGACTAAGCTTCGGCACGGGCCAGCATCCGACGACAGCGTTTTGCCTGGGTCAACTTGTTCGGCGGCGCAAGGCAGGAAAGCCCCAATCGCTCCTGGATGCCGGCACCGGCTCAGGGATTCTGGCCATCGCGGCGGCCAAGCTGGGATATGCGCCGGTTGAAGCGTTCGATTTTGATCCCGACGCCGTGCGCATTGGGCGGCAAAACGCGCGCCGAAACCGGGTGGCGGCCCGCATCCGCCTCAGCCGCCGGGACGTAACCAAACTGCCCTCCCGGAGCGGTCGGAAATTCTCCGTGGTTTGCGCCAACCTGACATCAAACCTGCTGCTGAGCGAACGTGGGCGGCTGCTGGCCCGCCTGGAATCGGAGGGGACGCTGGTCCTGGCCGGCATTCTCGAGACGGAGTTCCCCCGCGTCCAACAGGCCTATGAATCCGCCGGCATGCGTCTGGCTGCCTCTCAAACGCGGAAGGAATGGCGGTCCGGGGCGTTTGTACACGCTCGCCGCTGAGGATCAGAGGTCGCATCCATCCCGCAGCTTGAATCCGGGAGTCACGCCTGCACTGTCAACGGCGCATCCAGGGGCAGGAAGATGCGCACCAGGCCGGCGTGGCCGGGTTTGGGGGGAAGGATTTCGAGTTTGCCGTGATGGGTCTCGACGATCTTGCGGCTGACGACCAGCCCAAGGCCCAGCCCGACGCTGCGGGTCGTGTAAAACGGGGATGGGGCTCTCTTGGCTGCCTCGGCCGAAAAGCCGGGACCATTGTCTTCGACCTCAATCTGAAGCGCGGCCAAGCCGTCGCCATTGGACTGGGAATGGAACTGGACGCCGATTCTCGGGTCGGTGGGATTTGCCTGGAGCGCGTTGAGCATCACTTCGGTCAAGGCGTGCTTGAGCGCGGAACGATCGCCATTAAGGATAATCGGGGTCTTGGCGTCAAAACGAAGTTGGGCAGCCGTGGCAGGCTGGTATTTGCAGGCCTCCTGGTAGGCCTCCTGAATCAAGGGCGCCAGCGGGAAGGCTTCGTGGGTCAGGAGCGTGTCCCGGGCCAGGAACCGCATCTGGTTGACCAGCCGAGTGACCCGCTTGACGCCGTCGGCCATAGCCACGTCGAGCGAGGCGCGGAACTCCGGGTCCTTCCATTTGTCCGCCAGCAATTGCTGATGAGTCGAGAGGGGAACCATGGCGTTGCCGATCTCGTGGGTAAGGCGATCGGCCATGCACCGGATGAGGCGCAGGTTGGCGGTTTCGATTTCCAGGCGCCGTAATTGCTCGCCTTGGGTCAGGTCCTCCGCCATCAAAAGGGCCGAGCCAGGCAGCCCCCCTTCCACCCGCTGGAACGGAACGATATTGACGCTGTAGACCGTGCCCGGCGCGTCGACCGGCTCGAATCTGAAATTTGAGATGGCCGCCCCGGTTTTGAGCACCTGAAAGACCTTGGAGCCGAGGGATTGCGGCAGGTCGCTGAACTCGAGCTCGGCGCCGCGGCGGTCAGCGCGGGCGAAGTATTTCCGGGCAGATTTGTTGGCGTGCAGGATGACCAGGTCGCGGTTGACGACAATGCAGGCGCTGCTGAGTTCACGCAGGATCCCTGCCATCATCTGGTGATTGCCCGCCAGTTGATCATGGAGCCAGATGTTCTTGACCGCCAGGCCGAGTTGCTCGAGCAGGTGGAAGATCAACTGGAGCTCGGTATTGACCAGCGGCTCGCCCGTGATCCGGCCATCAAAGACGGCCACCCCCAGGACGGTCTCCCGATCCAGGATGGGGACGGCGACCTGGGCGCCAAGCAACTCGAACTCCTTCTGTGCTTCCAGGTCGTTGCGCGCCTCATCGCTAGAGCGCCGCAACACACGGCCCGAGCGGAAGATATGGCCGCCGATGCCGCCTTCGAAGGAGAGCTCGAAATGCTCGAGCAAGCCGGGGGACAGGCCGATAGCGCAGGCGGCGCGCAAGCGCCGGCTTTCGGCCAGCATCGGGTCGGCGCCGAAGGTGCCGAAGGGCTGGCGCAGAAAGATGGCGGCGCGATTGATGCTGAGGATTTCGCGGAGCAGCAGCAGGAACTGCCGGAGGGTTCCTTCGGCGTTAAGCGAGTGGGTAAGAATGGCCGAGACATCGCGCAGCACGCCCAGGGTCTGCGCGGCCGGAACTGTCCCCGTCTCAGCGGGGCGGGTGGTTTCCGAAGCGGGAGCCGGCGGGAGAGGCAGGTGGGGAGCCTGCGCGGACGGGGCGGGCCAAAGCCGCTCCAAAAGCGCGGCAAGCAACCGGATGCGGATGGGCTTGGCCAGCACATGAGCCGCGCCCTGAAGATACGCTTCCTCTTCCCAATCCCACGGTTGGGAATCGACGCCAAGCAGGACGGGGCATTTCGGGGCGCGGCGGCGGAGCTTTTCGAGCTGCCAAATGCCTTGGGCGCCGCCGCCTTCGATATCAACCAGGCAGACCTGGGCCAGGCCATGAGCCAGCAACGGCTCCGCATCATCGAGGCTGGAGCGAAAGAGCACGCGGAACTTTTCAGGGTCAAGTCCCGTTCGGATTCCTTCGGCGAAATCAGGATGCTCGCTGAGCACCAGCAACGTCTTCATGGCACAATACGACCGGCCAAGACAAAAACACTTCGGTCACAGCTCCGAGCGTGCGATAAATTGGCAACGGAATTAGAAACCATTTTCCGCCCAACGTCAATACTCAGAGACCCGGACGGCCCGACACCGCCTCCAGCTCTTGACGTTGCAATTAAATGACCCATGCGCTTTTGTCGTCCGATTGTCGCCTCCCTTTCTACCACCCTCCCTGCCCGGATACAACCATGGGGAATACTGACCTGGCCTCGGGCCAATTCCAGAACCACCCAAGGGAATCTCCGGGGGGACGGCGGGGCCCTGACCATCTGGCTCCTGGCCCACCGATCCCGGAAAGGCCCTACGCCTTGATTTGTCTCAGCCACTCCCTTGCACCGGCCAAGGCAGCGTCGAGTTTGGAGACGTCCTTGCCGCCGCCGCGGGCGTTGTCGGGGCGGCCGCCGCCTTTGCCGCCGACCACCGGAGCGATGGTCTGGATGATCTTCCCGGCCTGGACCTGCTTGGTGAGATCCGGCGAGACTGTCGCCACGAGGGCCACCGCGCCGTCGGCCGCGCCGCCGAGCACTACGACCCCTTTGAACTGGCCTTTCAAGCCGTCGGCAATCGCCTGCAGGAAATCGCCGTCGGCCGCGCCGAGATTCTCGATGATGGCGTGAATCGAACCGAAGACCTGCGCCTTGGCGGCCAGGCCGCGGGCCAGTTCGGCCGCCTGTTTGAGCTGCATCGCTTTTAGCTCCTTTTCCAACTCTTTCTGCTGAGCGAGGAGCGACTCGATCTTCTTCTCCAGCTCGCCCACGGGCGAATTGACTTTGCCGGAGAGGGTTTTGATGAGCTGAAGTTCGTCGTTAGCCCGTTTGTAGGCTTCCAGGCCCGAGACGGCTTCGATGCGCCGGATACCCGCCGCAATCGCCGACTCACCTACAATCCGGAACAGGCCGATCTCGCCGGTGGCGCGCACATGAGTGCCGCCGCACAACTCCATTGAGTAGCCGTTCAACGCTCCCGGCTGGCCGCCAACCTGGATGACGCGAACCACGTCGCCGTATTTCTCGCCGAAAATCTGCATGACGCCCGGGTTGTCCTTGATATCACCGTACCCAAGCTCGCTCCAGGAGACGGAAGCGTTTTCGAGAATGCGCTCGTTGACGAGGCGCTCCACGTCGGCCACCTGCTGCGGGGTCAACGCCGCGCTGCTGAAATCGAACGTCAGCTTCTCCGGCCCGACGTAGGAACCTTTCTGCGAGGCATCCCGGCTGACCACCTCGTGGAGAGCCCAATGGAGCAGGTGCGTGACGGTATGATGGCGCTCGATGGCGTGGCGGCGAGGGCGATCAACTGTGAGAGTGACTGAAAAGCCTGCCGCGGGCGCATCCTGGGCATTGCCAATCGCCGACAGACGATCGCCTATAGCCAGGAAATGGAGCCAGGCATCGCCGGCCTTTTGGGTATTGGCGATGCGCCAAAGCTGGCCATTGCCGGAGAGCTCGCCCGTGTCGCCAACCTGGCCGCCCATCTCGGCATAAAACGGCGAGGTATCGAGGATGACCGCCGTCTTATCCTTCAGTTCAACGACTTCCAGGACTTTGGCTGGGGATTCCAATTTGTCGTACCCGACGAAGCGGGTGGGGGTGGTCGTTTCGACCTGGGAGAGCTCGATGATCTGTTTCTTCTGCGCGGCGCGGGCGCGGGCCTTCTGCTCCTCCATCAGCCGATGGAAGCCGGCGACATCGACGGCCAAGCCGCGTTCGCGTGCCATCAGCTCGGTGAGATCAAGCGGGAAGCCGTAGGTATCGTATAGCTTAAAGGCGAACTCCCCGCTGATCTGGCCGACTTTCGTGTGCTCGGTTTCCTCGCGGAAGAACTCGATCCCGCGGTCCAGCGTCTTGTTAAACGCTTCCTCCTCCCGCTGAATCACCTCCTCGATATGCTCCTGTTTGGCGCGGAGTTCGGGGAAGACGTGGCCCATTTTTTCGGCCAGGACGGAGACAAGCCTGTAGAAGAAGGGATCGTGGAAGCCCAGGGATCGCCCGTAACGAACGGCCCGGCGCAGGATGCGGCGGAGGACATAATTCCGGTCGTTGTTGCCGGGCTGGATGCCGTCGGCGATCGCGAAGCTCAGGGTGCGGATGTGGTCGGCGATAACGCGGAAGGCCACGTCGATCTTTTCCTGATCGGTTTTGCCGGTGGTGCCAGCCGCAGGCAGCGTCGACCGATACTTCTTGCCGCTCAGTTGTTCGATCTTGTCAAAGATCGGGCGGAAGATATCGGTTTCGTAATTCGAGATGACGCCGCTGAAATCGCTGAAGTTGCGCGTGTTTTGCATGATGCCGGTCACGCGCTCGAAACCCATGCCGGTGTCGACGTGGCGGGCGGGTAGCGGCGAAAAGGTGCCGTCGGGGTTGGCATTGAACTGGATGAAAACCAGGTTCCAGATTTCGATGCACCGGGCATCGCCTTTATTGACGAGGGCGCCTTTGGTGTCGCCTTTGGGGGTCAAATCCATGTGGATCTCGCTGCACGGGCCGCAGGGACCGGTTTCGCCCATCATCCAAAAATTGTCCTTCTTGTTGCCGTTAACGATGTGGTCTTTTGGGTCCAGGCCGGCGGCGCGGAATTTCTCCGCCCAGATGTCATAGGCTTCCTGGTCGAAGTCGCTCGGGTCGCCTTTGGCCTTATCGGGGCAATAGACGGTCGCGTAGAGGCGGTTTTTGGGGAATTTCCAGACTTCGGTGACGAGTTCCCAAGCCCAGTCAATGGCCTCGCGTTTGAAGTAATCGCCGAAGGACCAATTGCCCAGCATTTCGAAGAAGGTGTGGTGGTAGGTGTCGAGGCCGACATCTTCGAGGTCGTTATGCTTGCCGCCGGCGCGGATGCACTTTTGAGTATCGGTGGCACGGGTATCCCTGGCGGGGACCGCCCCGGCCATTTTCGAAACATCGGGGGCGCGCTGGCCAAGGAAGATGGGCACAAACTGGTTCATCCCGGCGTTGGTAAACAACAGGTTAGGCGAATCGGGCAGCAGGCTGGAGGAAGGGACGATGGTGTGGCCCTTGGACTTAAAAAAGTCCAGGAACGACTGGCGGACTTCGGCGCTGGTCATGGCTAACTGTTCAAGAATTAAATCGTTAGAACGTTAGAACGTTAAAACGACAGGTTGTCAAAAGCGTTAAAGCGTTGGAACGGCAAGCCGTTCGAGGCATTAAGCGCACCCATACAATAACTGCAAACGGCGCAAAGCGGAAACGATCCGGCCTGGCATGTAACCGATTGGCGGACAAAACTAGGCTAAAGAGCGGGGCAAGGCAAGTTCAGGAGGAACCTGGCTGAGCTCCAAAAAAGCCCCCGAAGACACCGATGACACGGAAAGATGAAAGCCTGTCCCCAGGCGGGGGCCGTCCGAGGCGCCGCAGATCATAAAAAGAAGGTGACTTTTTTGGCGGAGTCGTGGCTGTTGTGTCGCATGACTAGTTGGAATCGATGAAGTTACGACGCTAAAATCTGTTCTTAATTCTGCTCCCAATGAATAACCCTTTTGCTGTGCCCCCTGCTTCCGAAGGTATCTTCTCGCGCAGAAGGCGCGCCTTTACGCTAATCGAACTGCTGGTGGTCATCGCCATCATTGCCATTCTGGCAGCGATGCTCCTGCCGGCGCTGTCGCAAGCCAAGGAAAAAGGGAATCGCACCGCCTGCAAGAGCAACCTGCATCAGCAAGGGATCGCCCTTTCGATGTACACGGCGGACAACAAGGACAAATTCCCCGACTTGAGGTATCCGCCCTTCGCGCCCCTCGCGGACCCTCCCATCTCCCTCGGGCTTTGGCCGTGGGACATTTCCACGAATTTCACCGATCAGATGCTGGCCTACGGGGGCAAACGCGACATTTTCTACGACCCCTCGAATCCCAATTTCAACGTAACCAACACCTGGGACTACAGTCCGACGTTTCGCATCCTCGATTACATCTTTTTGTTCCCCGGAGCGGCGATGAACATGGATACACTCGACCCGGAGACGCCCTACTGGAGAACCAATGCGCTGGGAAGCTCGTACCAACCCCCACCTGCGACGGAGTTGATTCTGGACGTCATCGTTAGGGACGACAACACCAAGAGCTACAGCAAGCTCTCGGTCGGGGGCCTGCCGGCCAACGTGGTTCAGCGGACGAGCCATTTGCAGGGGAGCATCCCCGCGGGAGGAAACATTCTATACATCGACGGGCACGTACAATGGCGGACCTGGTTGATGATGCAGAATGACAATCCGATAAAGAAATTCGGCGGCCCTAACCCGCTTTTTTACTTCTAATCCTCAGTTAACCGCAAGACCTCAACACCCACATTCATCACAAATCAACTAAACCATGGCAACACGTATGAAACTAACAAACCTCTGTTATGCCGCTTCCGCCGCGCTGGCGGTGTGTCTAACTCAAACTGCTTCAGCGCAAAATTGGACCTGGACAGGCCTCGGCAATGATGACAAGTGGTCCGATGCCGCCAACTGGGATCAGGGCACGGTGCCGCCCCCCACCGCCGGTGATATCTATGTCAATCCCGTAGCCTACCCGGGCCCCGTGGTGATCAGCGCGACGGACGTCGTGCAGAACGAAGGCACGATGCAAGGCCCGGAGTGGGGGCAAACTCTCGATATCTATGGCACGGTAATCGATGGGTATGCCCTTTCCACGGTTGGCGTCATCGGGGGGCCGACCTCGGTGGCAAACCTGTACGGCAACGCATCGGTCACAACGGGGGACAGCGTATTTATCGGTGATCCCTGGTGGTTTGCCGGCATCCCGAATGGGAGGATCAACGTTTATGACAATGCAACCCTCGCCACGCACTGGCTGCAACTGGCCGGCCACCTGAATATTTACGGCGGAACGGTGATTATCAGCAACGGTTTTCTGACCGGCACATCCGGCGCGGGTCCCTGGGGCAGCACCGCGACCACTGATGCCACCCGCCGAGCGAATATGGCGGGCGGGACACTCGTGATTATGGGGAGCGACGCCACAAGCGTAATCCAAGACGCGATCAGCCGAGGTATTTTCACCTGCTACGGCAAAACGGGCGACACGAACTCGGGTGACCTGACAATCACCTACGACGGGTCCAACACGACCGTCACCAACGTTGGTCTGGGCGGGAATCTCCAGAGTGTCTTTATCGAGCCGTTGGCCCAGCCGACCATGGCGGCGGGAACGTTCCAACAAGCGAAACTTTTGGGGAACTATCCTAACGTGACCAACGTGCTCCTGAGCACAACGGACCCGGGCGTCGATCCTGCCACCCTCCCCGGCGGGGCCATCGTGGCATTCGCTTCAAGCAATCCCAGCGTATTCACGGTGGACACCAACGGGGTGGTAACCGCCGTCTCTGCGGGCCACGCCACATTGAGCGCCACGATGGGAACTTATTCCAATGGAGTAACCGTCACCGTGACCGCCGCCGTCGCGCCCACCCTCCTGCATCGGTATAGCTTCAACGATGCTCCAGGCAGCACCTCCGCGGCAGACTCGGTGGGGGGATCAAAGTGGGCTGCCACACTCAATGGCGATGCGGCCATTTCCGGGGGCAACTTGGTGCTGAGCGGCAATGTCGGCTCTGGGGCGACGCTGCCGGCCGGCATCGTCAGCAACCTGGATGCCGTCTCGGTCGAAGCCTGGGCCACCTTCCCTTCGACGCTTGGCTCCTACACCTACCTTTTTGCGTTCGGCCAGCAAGACACGGATCCGGACGACTATTATTACGGCTTCGGGGGCAATGATATCATGCTTTCGCCGTGTGCCACCACAAACATTCCCGGCAATCTGCAGGCCAGCTTTGAGCTTGGGCTTCCGGGCTATAACAACGGGCGTGACGCGGTGGCAACGGGCGGCAGTCTGGCGAATCAGGCCAACGTGCATATCGTGGCGGTTTTCAATCCGCTCGCGGGCTACGTGTCGGTCTATACGAACGCGGTGCTTGCCGCCACCTTCAATACTCAGTTCTCATGGCTGGTGCTGGAGAATTTCATGCCTGATCCTTTGCCCCAGGTTCTCGGGGACGACCCGGTTAACTATATCGGCCAGTCGCTTTATCCCGCCAGTGATACGAACGGCCTTTTGGCGGATATCGACGAGTTCCGCATTTACAGCGGCGCGCTGACCCCGGGCCAGATAGCGGCCGATTACGCCTTGGGTCCGAACCAGCTCATCGGCTCCAGCACGAGCGTCTCGCTGTCCGCGGTTCTGTCCGGGAGCAACCTCATTGTAAAGTGGCCGACCAGTTCCGCGCTGGTGACGCTGCTGTCGTCTCCAACGCTGGGAGCGGGAGCTACCTGGACGCAAGTGGCCGCCACGGTATCCCTTGACGGGAGTGGCAATTACAAGGTGACCGTTCCGGCAACGAGCGGCACGCAATTCTTCCGACTGCAGAGGTAAGGGGACGATCCCCGCGGCCGGCGGCGGGCGCGATTCAGCGCCGCCGCCGGCCGGCACCAAAATGCCACACGGCACAAGAGCATCGTTCTTCTGGTCACACGGACAATGAAGTCATGATTGAAAGGAAAGCGCTGGTCAGGCGGCTTCCGAGCCGGCTTGAGGGCGGGCTGCTTCTGTGCCTGATGAGCGCAGCCAGCTGGGGGCAAATGCCGGTTTACGGCGATTATTGGGCTCACGATCCCTCTCGCATGATCAAGGATGGTTCGAATTATTTTATATTCCGCACCAGCCAGGGCATCATGGGTAAGACTTCCACCGACCTCCGCGATTGGACCTACAGCGGCCAGGTCTTCCCCGGCGCCCCACCCGCCTGGACCACCAACACGGTGACGAGTTTTACCGGTTTTTTCTGGGCGCCGGACATTATTTATCAGAATGGGCAATACTATCTCTACTATGCGGTGTCGGAATGGGGGACCATTGACTCCGCCATCGGGCTGGTCACTTCGCCATCCTTGGTTTCTCCAACATGGACCGACCAGGGAATGGTCGTCCGGTCCGTTCCAGGGGTGAGCGCATTCAACGCCATCGATCCCTGTGTGCTGCAAGACACCAACGGCACCTTGTGGCTGGTGTTTGGTTCCTACTCGAACGGCATTTACATCACCCAACTCGACCCCCTCACCGGAAAACCGCTCTCCGGGAGCAGTTACGTCCGCATCTCGGGCAACGGCCCCGTCTATTTCAGCAGCACCGAGGAGGGATCGTTTCTCTATCGGCAGGGGGGGTACTATTACCTATTTGTGAACTGGGGCGGCTGTTGCGACGGGATCGACAGCACTTACAACATCCGGTATGGGCGCAGCACCAACATCACCGGCCCCTATCTCGATCGCAACGGTGTCAGCCTGCTGAACGCCGGAGGAACGACGCTGCTGGAAAGCACCGCGCGTTTCATCGGGCCCGGCCAGACGGGTATCATGAACGACCACGGCACCAACTGGTTCACGTACCATTACTACGATGGCAACAATGCGGGCACGCCTACGCTGGGCCTGACGCAAATCACCTGGAGCAGCGACGGGTGGCCGGTGCTGACCAATGACTGGAGCGCCTTCTACACTTTCAACACCGATGCTCGCGAGCACCTGGCTCTTTATAATGGCACGCTCGAGAATGGCGCCACGATCACCAATGAGCCTGGGCGCGGCAATGTGCTGAACCTGGACGGCGTCTCTCAGTATGTGCTGCTGCCCGAGCCGGTCGCCAATGCCAGCACCTTTGCCACCTGGGCCAAATGGAACGGGGGCGCCGATTGGCAGCGGATCTTCGACTTCGGGACTGGGACAACCAATTATCTCTTTCTGACACCGCAGGCCAACAACGGCAAGTTGCGCTTCGCTATCACACTGGATAGCAACGGGGCCGAGCAAACCATAGACGCCCCCTCCGCCATGCCCACGAATTCGTGGTGCCATGTCGCGGTCACCCTCGACGGGAGCACGGCCACCGGGGTGCTATACCTGGATGGCCAGCCGGTCGCGACCAATTCGAGCCTGACGATACGCCCGTGGCAAACGCTGGCGTGCAGCAATTACATTGGCAAGAGCCAATGGCCGGCGGACCCGCTGTTCGGCGGCCAGATTAGCTCATTCCGCATTTTTGGGCGCGCGTTGAGCGCCGCTGAAATCCAGGCGATCGCCTGGGCCCATCCGGCGATCGCCCATCGCTACAGCTTCGACCACGGGGCCTGGGACTCGATCGGCATGGCCCATGGGACGCTGATGGGGAATGCCGTAGTGACGAACAGCCTGCTGGAGTTGACGGGCATGTCCGGCGGTTACGTCAACCTGCCAGGCGGACTGGTCTCCGGATCCTCGGCCCTGACGATCGAATCCTGGGCCACGTTTGGCACCAATGGAAACTGGGCGCGCCTCGTGGATTTCGGGAACATCAACGGAGACCTCGGACAGGATTTCATTTTCTACAGCCCGCACACTTCGCTTAGCGGGCAACGACTTGGCCTTTCGACAGATTCCGGAACGGTCAACTTCGATCTGCCCGGAACGCTCGACAACCAGACGGTGCATGTCGTGTGCATTGTTGACCCGACAAATCAATACCTGGCCATTTACACCAACGCGGTGCTGCAAAGCGCCGCGACCAACCTCCTGCCCCCGTTGACCGGCGTCAGCAACGCCTGGTCCTTTATCGGCCGGTCCTTGTTCAACGCCGACGCCTGGCTCAATGCCAGCATTGATGAACTCCGCCTCTACGATGGGCGCCTTACTCCCCAGGAAATCTCGGCGAACGACCAGTTCGGACCGCAAGCGCTCGCCTTGCCAATCAATCTCGAAATCTCCAGCACCGCGGCGGGCTTGACTCTGACCTGGCCGTCTTACGATGTGGGTTTCACCGTTCAAACCAGTCCGACGCTCGGCTCCGGAGCGGCTTGGACAGCGATTTCCCAGCCGGCGACCCTTACCAACGATATTTGGTGCGCTACGGTGCCCCGCGCCACCGGCGAAGCTTTTTACCGGCTGTGTCGATGAAGCCGCTGGATCGAATCAACCGACGCCGGGATGCTATGCCGCAGGCCGACTCTTTGTGCTGCGATTTGGAAAGGCCTGTGCTCCTGGTTGACTCGCGGAGCCAAGATCAGCCTTGCTCCCGTTGGCCGACCCCATCGAAAATCGGCCTCATGCATACCTTGGGTTCACACCTGACATTCTTCTTTTCCACCGCTCTGGCCGCGTCGTTCTGCTTTTCAAAAGGGGGGGCGGCGGAAACAAATCAAATGGCTGGTCCGGCCACGGCGTTCCTTCACCGTGTGCGCCGGGATGCGCAGGTCCACGATCCTTCCACTATCATCCAGTGCAAAGATCAGTATTGGGTTTTTTGCACCGGTCGCGGAATCCGTTCATACTATTCGACGAATCTGGTGGACTGGGAGCCAGGCCCCCGCGTTTTTACCAATTCACTCCCCTGGGTAGCCGGAGTCGCACCGGGAAATCCCGGCAATGACTTCTGGGCCCCGGATGTGATACGGCTCGGGGATCGCTACTTACTTTACTTCGCGGCTTCCAGATTCGGCACCAACACCTCAGCCATCGGGCTGGCAACAAACCCGACGCTCGATCCAGCCGACCCCCACTACATGTGGACCGATCAGGGCATCGTGATCCAATCGACCTCCGCCGACAGCTTCAACACCATCGACCCCGCTGTGTTCCAGGATGCCGACCGGAGCTTGTGGCTGGCATTCGGCTCTTATTGGAGCGGCATTAAGCTGGTCCAACTTGACCCCGCAAGCGGCAAGCGCATTGCCCCCGAGTCCCCCCTCCATTCGCTGGCGGTCGCCGCCGAGATCGAGGCGCCCTGCCTTTATCGCCACGGCGGATATTACTACCTTTTCGTCAACTGGGGCCGCTGTTGCCGCGGCATTCATAGCACCTACAACATTCGGGTCGGACGGAGCGACACAATCACCGGACCCTATCGGGACAAGAATGGGATGGATCTGCTGGCCGGCGGCGGCACCTTATTTCTTCACACCATCGACAGTTTCATCGGTCCCGGCCATGCCGGCATCGTCACCGTCAGCGGCACCAACTGGATGAGCTGCCACTTTTACGACGCAACCCATCAGGGCGTTCCCAGCCTGGCTTTGCTCCCATTGAACTGGGACACAAACGGATGGCCGGAACTGACCCTGCCTCCCGGCAGTTAGGAGGGCCTGCTCGCAATGATCGCCGCATGCTGACTCAACAAGAATTCCGCAGGGGCCTCAGCCCGATCGCCGCCCTCGCCGCGGCCGTCAGCCTCGCCGCGCCGGCCCAACCGGCCTCGATCACGGTCCAGGCCGATGCTCCCGGCACTGCGGTCGCCTCGACCCTGCACGGGTTGTTCTTCGAAGACATCAACTACGCCGCAGACGGCGGGCTTTACGCGGAATTGATCCAGAATCGCTCGTTCGAGCATCGGGAACCGCTCTATGGCTGGAGTCCGGTAGCCCGAGGAGGCGCCCAAGGCCACCTGACCGTGGAATCCGAAGCTCCACTCAACGCCAACAACCGGAATTTTCTGCGCATCCATGTGGCCACCCCCGGCGAGGAAGGTTTTGGAGCGATGAATCGGGGATACGACGGCATCGCCTTGGGCGCGGGAGAACGTTACCGGTTCTCGGTCTATGCGCGCCGCCGGGCCGGGGAAATCGCCGGTATCCGTGTGTTACTCGAGGACGACGCGGGCCAGGAGTTGGCGGCCACCAACTTCGCTTCCGTGCCCTCCTCCTGGAGGCAGTACGAAGCGCTGTTTATCGCCCCTCGCGCCACTGTCAACGCGCGCTTGTCTTTGCTGGCGACAACCTCGGGAGCGGTTGATGTCGACATGGTTTCCCTGTTCCCGGAAAAAACCTTCAAAGGCCGGCGCAACGGCCTGCGAGCCGATCTCGCCCAAGCCCTTGCCGACCTCAAACCGGGCTTTCTCCGCTTCCCCGGCGGATGCATCGTCGAAGGCAAGGACTACGCGAATGCCTATCGTTGGAAGGAGACGATCGGCGATATTGCCGAACGGAAGCAGAACTGGAATGTGTGGCAGGACCGGCAGTCGCCGCAATACTCGCAGACCTACGGGCTGGGTTTCTTCGAATACTTTCAGTTGTGCGAGGATCTCGGGGCCGAACCGGTTCCGGTGCTCAATTGCGGCATGACCTGCCAGGCGCGCCAGGGCCGGCCTGTTCCGCTCGACGAGATCGGCCCGTGGGTGCAGGATGCGCTCGATCTCATCGAATTTGCCAACGGCCCCGCCTCAAGCGAGTGGGGCGGCAGGCGCGCCGCGCTCGGCCATCCCGATCCCTTTGGGCTGACGGTTCTGGCGGTTGGCAACGAACAGTGGCAGCAGGGTTATTTCGACCGCTACGATGTCTTTTATCGCGCGATCAAGGCCAAACATCCCGAGATCCGCCTCATCAGCTCCGCCGGCCCCCTGCCCAACGACGCTCTCTGGCAGTTTGCCTGGAACAAATTCCGCTCCGGAACTCCGGCGGATGTGGTCGATGAGCATTACTACGTGGCGCCTCGCTGGCTGCTCGAGAACATCGATCGTTACGACACTTACGATCGGAAGGGCCCAAAGATTTTTGTGGGCGAGTTTGCCGCTCACGAAGCCAGCCGACGCAACAGCCTGCGGTCCGCCCTGGCCGAGGCCGCCTACATGACGGGATTGCTGCGCAACGCGGACGTGGTTGAAATGGCTTCGTATGCCCCGTTGTTCGCCCGGATTGGCCATGCCCAGTGGCGGCCGGATCTCATCTGGTTCGATAACGCCCGCGTGCTGCTGACCCCCAATTACTATGCGCAAGCTCTGTTCGCGCAGAACCGGCCGGACTGGGTCTTTCCCTGCCAGGTTGAGGCTCCCATCGACACCCCCTGCCCCAAGGGGCAAATCGGCGTTGGAACCTGGAAGACGCGCGCCGAATTCAAGGACATCCATGTCACGGCGCCCGACGGCAAGGTGCTCTTTGAAAGTGATTTCTCCAAAGAGCTTGGCCCGTGGACAACCGCCGGGGGCCAGTGGGCTCCCGCGGAGGGCGCGCTTCGACAGGACGCGGACCAGGAAAACGCGCGCGCCCTGGCAGGGGATCCGATATGGACCGACTACGATCTGACCCTGCGCGCCCGCAAACTCAGCGGTGAGGAGGGCTTCCTCGTGCTGTTCCACGCGACCGGCCTCGATTCAACCGTCTGGTGGAATCTCGGCGGCTGGGGAAACACCGCCCACGCTTTCCAGGGCGGAGGCCTGAACGAAGACCGCGTTCAGGGAAGCATCGACACCGGCCGCTGGTACGACATCCGCATCGAGTTACGCGGCGGCACCGTCAAGGCCTATCTCGACAGCCGATTGATCCAGCAGGGGGAACTAAAGCCGGTCTCGACTCTTTATGCGGCGGCGGGCAAAAGCCGGCGTTCGAAGGAGGTGATCCTCGAGGTGGTCAATGTTTCCGATCTGCCCCGGGAAACCTCCGTGAGCCTCAACGGCGTGAATCGGGTGGCCAGCCCCGCAACTCTCAGCGTATTAACTGGCAATCCCGAGGATGAGAACACCATCGGCGCGCCCCCCAAAGTCGCGCCGCGCATCAGCTCGATTGGCATCAGCGGCCCGCGCTTCCAGCACACCTTCCCAGCCAATTCCATCAGTGTGCTGCGACTTAAGGCGGAGTAGGTCTTTTCAAACGGACGCAGTGACGAATTTGAGAATCTCTATGAAACCAAACTTGAAACGACCTGAAGGCTGGGCGGACCAGGAGACTGCCGATGCCGGCAGGAACCCGTCCGACCGCATCAGGGTGCTGCAAGAAAGGGGGATGCGCGGGACCGAGTCCATGTCGCCTCCGTTGCGGCTGATTCCTAGCTTGCCAAAAGGGGTTTCATTCCTCGCGCTCTGCCTCCTCTTTGCCGTCAGCTTAGGCGCCGCCTCGGCGCGGCAGGTGGATGTGCACGACCCGGCCATGGCCAAGGAGGGCGACACCTATTATCTTTACAGCAGCGGGCCGGGCATCACTTTTTACAGCTCCAAGGACATGAAGGTCTGGAGGTTGCGCGGTCGCATATTCCCGGGCGACCCCTGCTGGGCCAAAGAGGTGGCCCCCTCCTTCAATGGCCACGTGTGGGCGCCGGATATTATCCAGCACGACGGGAAGTATTTTCTCTATTACTCGGTGTCGGCTACCGGCCAAAACGGCTCGGCTATTGGCGTCACTCTCAACACCACCCTCAATCCCGACGCCCCGGACTATAAGTGGCAGGATAAGGGGATCGTGTTGCGTTCGGTGCCCGAACGCGACCTTTGGAATGCCATCGATTCCAACGTGGTTGTGGATGAGCAAGGCATGCCGTGGCTGACCTTTGGCTCGTTCTGGTCAGGCGTTAAACTAGTCAGGCTGGCGCCCGCTTGGACGGCCCTGGCGGAGCCGCAGGAATGGCACAGCCTCGCCAAACGCGACCGCTCCGTCCTGGTCAACGACAGAGAGCCGGGGCCGGCCCAAATCGAAGGGCCCTTCATTTTCAAAAAGGGGAGTTGTTACTATTTGTTTGTTTCCTGCGGCTTGTGCTGCCGGGGCAAGGACAGCACCTACCGCATCGTGGTCGGCCGATCCAAGAACATCCGCGGACCCTATTTGGATAAGCAAGGCATGAACATGGCCACGGGCGGGGGGAGCCTGTTGGTCGGCGGCAACAAGGATTGGGCTGGGCGCGGAGGCAACAGCGTTTATACCTTCGACGGCAAAGACTACATCGTGCTGCACGCCTACGAGATCGCCGACAATGGCCTCCAGAAACTCAAAATCGCGGAGTTGCAGTGGGATGCTGCGGAATGGCCGGTGGTGGATGAAAAGGCTCTCGATGCCTACACCAGTGTCCGCATGGAATAACCCAGCTCACGGCTCAAATCGCCCATGAAGACCTCCAAGCTAACTCTCCTGGAAAAGATCGGTTTCGGCGGCGGCGACGCCGCCGTCAACGTCGTCTGGTCATCCATCGCGCTCATCATCACCTTCTTTTACACCGATATATTTCGGCTCCGCCCAGCTCACATTGCGATGTTGGGGCTGGTGCCCCGGCTGATCGACGCGTTTGCCGACGTGGCCATGGGCATGTACACCGACAGCCACACCACGCGCTGGGGGCGCTACCGCCCTTACCTGTTCATCTTTGCCATTCCTTTCGGGCTCTCGGTAATGCTCGTTTTCACCACGCCCGATCTGTCCTACAGCGGCAAACTCATTTGGGCCTACGCGACCTATATCCTCATGATGCTGGTTTTTACCAGTGTCACCATACCGTATATTTCGCTGCCCGGGGTGTTAACCGCCGACCCGCAGGAGCGCCTCTCCGCCAACGGCTACCGCCTGTTCTTCGCCAAAGGCGCCGCGTTGATGGTCACGACGTTCGTGCCGCTCTTCGCCGCCCTTTGGACTCCGGAGCATATCGCCCGGGGCTACCAGGTAGCCATGGGAATAATGGCCGGCCTGGCCACCTTGTTGTTCCTGATGTGCTTTCTTACCACGACCGAGCGGGTGAGGCACGCGATTGATCGCAAGCCGCTGGCACAGCAACTGTTTTTGCTGTCCAGAAACGACCAATGGCTCGTCCTGGCCGGCGTGTGCGTCATCGGCACCATTGGCTATGTCATCCGCGGATCGGTGGCGCTCTACTACGCCAAATACTTTCTCGGCGGCAGCACGGTGGTGCAATCGGCGTTTATCACCACCGGAGTGATCGGCAACATCCTCGCTATGGTGGCTTCAACCTGGATCACGAAGAAATACTGCAAGATTCGGCTCTTCCGTTGGAGCCAGGTAACAGTCTTCGCGCTGAGCGTGGCCATGTTCTTTTCGGTCAAGCCCGGCGACATCGCCCTGTCTTTCATTCTGTTTTTCCTCATCCAGTTTGTCGTGGATCTGCAGGCGCCGGTGTTCTGGTCGGCTATTTCGGAGGCCGTCGATTATGGCGAGGTGAAGAGCGGCAGGCGGGTAGCGGGCATGGCCTTTGGCGGCATCTCCTTTTGTCAGAAAATGGGCATGAGCCTGGCCGCCGGAGCCGTGGGTTGGCTCCTGGTCTATTTCCAATATGTGCCTGACGCGCCGCAAAGCGCTTTCACCCTCAACGGCATCGCGCTGTTGCTGACGGTCATTCCGGGCGTCTTTCACCTGGCCATGGGACTTTTGATGTTCCGTTACCGCGTTACCGATAAGTTTTACAACGAAATGATGAAACACCGAGCCGCCGGAACAGGCCTGAGCCAAAGCGCCATCAGCGAACCTTCTGCGGCCTAGACTCTCATTCATAGCTACCATGACGACACTCCAGCCTCTGATCCCGCAACGAGCCGATCCCTTCATCGGAAAACATTCCGATGGTTTCTACTATTTTACCGCGTCCGTGCCGGCGTATGATTGTATCGAGCTGCGACGCGCCTCTTCCATCGCGGGCCTGGCCGTCGCCAGGCGAGTGGTGGTCTGGCGCAAACCCTACACCGGCCCATTCTCGGAACTGATCTGGGCGCCGGAAATCCACCACATCGACGGCGCGTGGCACATCTATTTCGCCGCCGCCCCGACCCGTGCCATCAAGGACGGTCTTTTCCAACACCGCATTTACGTCATCACCACCGAGGCGGCCAACCCCATCGACGGGGATTGGACCATGCTCGGCCGCGTGGAGACTGGGCTCGACACTTTCTGCCTCGATGCGACGACCTTCACTCATCGGAATGCCCGATACTTCGTATGGGCACAAAAGGACCCTGATATTCCGGGCAACTCGAATCTCTATATCGCTCGCATGGCGACTCCTTCTCGCCTGGCTACGCCGCCGGCGCGCCTCTCGATCCCCGAGCTGGCGTGGGAGACTCGTGGCTTTTCGGTCAACGAAGGCCCCTCGGTGCTCATCCGCAAAGGCCGCGTATTTATCAGCTACTCATCGAGCGCGACTGACCATAACTACTGCATGGGCTTGCTCTCCGCGCGCGAAGATGCCGACCTGCTGGATCCACGGCACTGGAGCAAGGCGCCCCAGCCCGTGTTCAAAACCTGCTTCACCCATAAGATCTATGGGCCGGGCCACAACAGCTTCACCGTAGCCGAAGATGGCGTCACCGATATGCTCGTCTATCATGCCCGCACCTATAGCGAGATCGTCGGCGATCCGCTCTGGGACCCCAACCGCCATACCTACGTCAAGCCGCTCGCGTGGAGCGATCAGGGAATGCCTGTTTTTGGCTGCCCTTCCGGCCTTGAATGCCCGTGACTCGCATCCGAGAGCCCGCTGCGCCATATTCGGCCTCGGATTTCAACCGACGAAGCGGGATCGTCCCAAGTGCCGGGTTTCGCGGGAACGTGGAAATGGATCCCCTCGGCACCCAGCACCCGCCCCCCTCCTCTCCGCCAGCCTGAGAATCTGGTTCACCCGCATTCAACACGCTCAAATCTCCCCGGCAGCAGCGCAGCGGGTTTGACTGTGGCCATTCCGCCTGCTACATACCTGCCAGCGGTGCGTTGGTTACGTAACGGATGGCGGCCATGAAAAACGTGAAACACCCTAAATACAGTCGGATTCTGCTGAAACTGAGCGGTGAAGCCCTCGGCGGCGAAGCCGGGGTAGGGATCTGCCCCGACGCCGTAAGGAACATGGCGGAGGAGATTCGCGAAGTCCGTGAACTCGGCGTGCAAGTGGTCGTGGTTGTGGGAGGCGGCAACATCTTCCGCGGCCTCTCCGGCAGCGAACGGGGCATCGAGCGGGCTACGGGCGATTATATGGGGATGCTGGCAACGATCATCAACGCGCTGGCGCTGCAGGATGCGCTCGAAAAGCTCGGGGTGGCGACCCGGGTCCAAAGCGCCATTACCATGGCCCAGGTTGCCGAGCCTTTCATCCGCCGCCGCGCCGTGCGGCATCTCGAAAAGGGCCGGGTGGTCATCTTCGGCGGTGGCACCGGCAATCCGTATTTCTCGACCGACACCGCCGCCGCCCTGCGGGCCAACGAGATTGGCGCGGAGGTCATCCTCAAGGCAACCAAGGTGGACGGCATCTACGATTGCGACCCAAAGAAGAACCCTAAAGCCAGGCGTTTTGCCGCTATCAAATACATTGATGCGCTCCAGAGACAGCTCAAGGTGATGGACTCCACTGCGTTCTCCCTCTGCATGGACAACAAAATGCCCATCATTGTTTTCGACCTGTTTCGTCCCCATAATCTTCGCCGCGTCATTTTGGGCGAAAAAGTCGGAACCGTCGTCACGGTTTAGGAAAGGGAACCGCGGCCAGAGCGCAAAGGGGCTGGATTTGTCAATCGTCAGCCGTCGATCGCCGGCCAGCCCGACACCCCACGGCCGCACCATCTTGTTTCGCTAAATAACGACTTCCGCAGCCGGCCCTTCCACCGAGAGAGATTGAAGGCGAGCCAGGCGGCTGAAATAGCCATTCAGCTTCATCAATTCCTCCCGCGTTCCGGTTTCGACGATGTGCCCGGCGTGCAACACGACGATGCGGTGAGCGTGGCGGATGGTCGAGAAGCGATGAGCAACGATAAGCGTGGTGCGATCCTTTGTGAGCCGGCCCAACGCTTGCTGGACCAATCGTTCGGATTGGGTATCCAGCGCCGAGGTGGCTTCATCGAGCAGGATAACGCGCGGGTTGCGGATGAGCGCCCGGGCGATGGCCAGACGCTGGCGCTGGCCGCCCGAGAGGCGGGCCCCGCCTTCCCCGAGGGGGGTGTCCAATCCCTGCGGCAGGCTGCGCACAAACTCTGTCAAGTTGGCTTGGTCCAGGATTTCCCAGAGTGTGGCGTCTTTAACGCCGGCGAGGCCGTAGGTAACGTTTTCGCGCAGCGTCCCGGTAAACAGGATCGTGGCCTGGGGCACAACGCCGATCTGCCGGCGATAGGTGCGCAGGTCCAGTTCGCGCAAATCCCGGCCGTCGAGTAGCACCCGGCCGGCGCTCGGCTGCCGAAACCCGATGGCCAGGTTGATCAGCGTGGATTTGCCGGCGCCTGATTGGCCCACAAACGCAACGGTTTCCCCAGGAGCGATTCGCAACGATACGTCCCGCAGCGCTTTCTCGCGCCCCCGCGGGTAGTAGAAGCTGACATTCTCGAAAACAATCTCGCCCCGTAGAGGAACCGGGGCCGGCGGCTTGCCATCGTAATCCTCGACCTGCGGCGCCTCGAGCACTTCGCCGATCGAGCGGACCGCGTCGGCGCCCTGGGCCAGCGCGGGAAACACGCTCAGGAATTGCTGCACCGCTCCGACCAGCATTCCGAAGTAGGTATGATACATCACGGCGTCGCCGACGCTGATCCGTTTATTCACCACCAGCCAAGCGGAGAAGATCAGGCAGGCGAGCTGAAAGAGGTTGAACGTGAACCAGGAGCTGGCGGCGAAAAACTCGGTAAGGGTATCGACCTGGAGTCCGCGCTGACGCAGCCGCTGGAAAACAGAGCGCACGTCGCGGGTCTCTTGGTCTTCGAGACCGTGGGCGCGGGTCACCGGCAGCATCTGGAGCATCTCGCCCACCCGCGCGCTCATCTGCTCGGTCTCGACGCGCAGAGCCTGGTATTGCTCCCGGAAGCGCCGATCGAAGAGCTTGAGCAGCGCCACGCCGGCGGGAACGGTGAGCAGAAAATAAACGGCCAGCAGCGGCTGCCGCACCAGCGCGATGATGGTCACGTAAATAATCACCAGCACCCCGTTCAAACCCGTGTTCATCAAGTGCCGGCACAGGCCGTCGATGGCATCGACGTCGCGCAGGATTTTCGTCTGGAGGGCGCTGGTTTGCTTCTCCTCGTAGAAGGTGATGGAAAGCTGCTGGAGCCGCTCCACCAGCGCGCTGCGCAGCACGAATTGCATGTGGCGCAACGCCCCGCACATCGCGCGCACAAAGGTGGTATGGACGAACGGATTCTGCGCCAGCAGCAGCAGATAGGCGCCGGCAATGAAAAGCACCTTGCGCATCGCGTGCGGGCCGGGCGGCGTCAGCGCGTCGACGATCATGCCCACGGCCAGGGGCAGCAGCGAGGCGGGCGCTTGTTTGATGATAAAAAGGACGACCGCCAACGCCACCCGCCGCCGCTGATCGGAAAACAATCCCCAAAGGGTTCGCCCCGGGCGCTTGGAATCGAAGCGCCCGTCCAGCAACGCATCCCATGGAGCCAGCGGCGACGGCGTTTTTATGCTTTTCAACAAGCTCATTGAACCATGAATTGGCGCCTTGGGCAAACGCCAAGCCGGTTCGCCCCCTCCCCGTCCCTCCATCCTCTCATGCCGCAAAATGGGGCACAACTCACCTCCACTTCCATATCGCCAACCGGCCGGCATTTATGTATAACTTGGCTAGACCATGAGTGACATTACCCAGGTCCTGCAAGCGGTTGGACGTGGTGAGGGCCGTGCGAGTGAGGACCTCCTGCCGCTGGTCTATGAGGAGTTGCGCCGCCTGGCCGCGGCGCGCATGGCCCATGAGATGGCCGGCCAAACCCTCCAGGCCACCGCTCTGGTCCACGAGGCCTGGCTGCGCCTGGTGGGCGACGGCGACCGCACCTGGCAAAACCGCGGCCATTTCTTCGCGGCTGCCTCCGAGGCCATGCGCCGCATCTTGATCGAAAACGCCCGCCGCAAGTCGCGCTTAAAACACGGCGGCGGGCAGGTCCGGCTCGATATCAGCGACCTGGAATTGGCCGATACCACCCCCGATGACAAAGTGCTGCTCATCAACGAGGCCCTTGACCGGCTCGAAGCCAAAGACCCCGAAGCAGCGCGTATCGTCGTGCTTAAGTTCTTTGGAGGACTGACCAACCAGGAAGTCGCGCAAAGCCTCGCCATCGGCGAACGCACCGTGGATCGCCAATGGGCCTATGCTAAAGCCTGGCTGTTCCGCTCCATTCGTTCTGAACTCCAGAAGCCCTGAGCGTGGAAACCCATCCCGAGAACCCCCCGTCCTCGCACAATTCTGACGCTTTTCAGCCGGAAACGGCGCATGTATTGGAGAAGAACAGAGCGATGAATGCCGCAGCCCAGAGGGAAGAGGCGGTTTTTTACGCCGCCCTCAAGGTGACGGATCCCGGCCAGCGCGCGGCCTTTCTGGAGCAGGCATGCGCTGGGGATACCGGCTTGCGCGCCAACGTTGAGGAACTGCTTGCCTCCCAGCCGGACGTCGAGGATTTCTTCGCGGAAGGAGGCGCCGCCCTCAAGATGATTGTCGGAGATGCCTCCGTCCCGGCTGGGCTGGCTGCTCCCACCCGGCTGGGAGAGGAAGAGATTGGATCCCGTATCGGCCGGTACAAGCTTCTCCAAAAAATAGGCGAGGGTGGCTGCGGGGTTGTCTATATGGCGGAGCAGCAGGAGCCGGTTCGCCGCCGCGTTGCCCTGAAGATCATCAAGCTGGGCATGGACACCAAGAACGTCATCGCCCGCTTTGAAGCGGAACGGCAGGCGCTGGCGCTGATGGACCATCTGAACATCGCCCGGGTGCTGGACGGGGGGGCCACGCATACCGGCCGGCCTTACTTTGTCATGGAATTGGTCCGCGGCATCCGTATCACGGATTACTGCGACCAGAACCATCTCGACACCCGCCAGCGCCTCGATCTGTTTATCCAGATCTGTCACGCCATTCAACATGCCCATCAAAAAGGCATTATTCATCGCGACATCAAACCTTCCAACATCCTCATCACCCTCCACGACGGCGTGCCGGTGCCCAAAGTTATTGACTTCGGCATCGCCAAAGCCACCGAGGGGCCGCTGACCGATAAGACGCTTTTCACCGCCTACGAGCAGTTCATCGGGACGCCGGCCTACATGAGCCCGGAACAGGCTGAACTGAGCGGGCTGGATATCGATACGCGCAGCGATATCTACAGCCTGGGCGTCCTGCTCTACGAGTTGCTCACTGGCCGGACTCCCTTCGACGCCAAGCAACTGGTCCAGTCCGGACTCGATGAGATGCGCCGGACCATCCGGGAGCGCGAGCCGCAGCGGCCCTCCACCATGGTGACAACGCTCCAACACGCCGAGCTTGTCATCACCGCCCAGCGCCGCCATGCGGAGCCGCCAAAGCTGATCCTGACGTTGAAGGGAGACCTGGACTGGATCGTCATGAAGGCGCTGGAGAAGGACCGCGTGCGCCGCTATCAGACAGCGAATGGCTTGGCGATGGACGTGCAGCGCTACCTTAACAACGAGCCGGTGGTGGCCCGGCCGCCGAGCCGCTTTTACCGCTTCCGAAAACTGGTCCGCCGCAACCGCGTGGTGTTCGCTGCTGCAGGCGCCGTCGCGGTGGCGCTGCTGGCGGGCTTATGCATCTGTTCCTGGCTCCTGGTGCGCGAACGCCAGGCCTACCGCCGTGCCGTCCAGGCCGAACAGGAGCAAGCCCGGCTCCGCCTGGCGGCGGAATCGGCTCGCCGCCAGGCCGAAACCCGCGAGCGCATCGCCCACGCCATCATGCTCGTTGGCCAGGAACGCGTCGCGGAAGCCGACAAGCTGATTGCCGAGGTCAGCCCTACCCAGCCCTCGTTCGAATGCGCGGCCGTCCTGCGGTCAGTCGGTTCGTGGCACGCCCTCCGCGATGAATGGGAGCCGGCGGCTCAGCGCCTGGGGGCCCTTCTCGACGCCAACGTCAACGACGCCTGGGATGATTCCTCCCTCGATTTTCTCCGGGCCGGCGTCGCCCTGGTCGAGTCGGGACGCACTCAGGATTATCAATGGTTCCGCGAAAAGGCTCTCTCTCGGTTTCGTGACACGAGCAACCCGGTTAGCGCGGAACGCATTGTGAAGATCGCCTTGCTGTTCCCGGCCGACGAAAAAGGGACCGCCCCGCTTGACACCCTGGCCAAGACCGCCAACAAGCCGTTCTCCGGCCTGATCGACAACGTGGAGGATGAATCTTTTCGCGCTGCCTGGCGCGCGGTTTCGATGGCGCTACTCGATTACCGCCGGGCCAACTACGCTGGCAGCCTCGATTGGTGCCGCCAGTGTCTGGCTTTTTCCGATTATAACGCACCCCGCATCGCCACCGCCCGCATCCTTCGCGCCATGGCCTGCTTCCAATTGCATCAAACCGCCGAAGCCAACGCCGAACTGGCCCAGGGCCGCAACCTCGTCGAGGGCAAGTTCAAAGCTGGCCTGGATGTCGGCGCCGCTGCCCAGGGGTTTTGGTTTGACTGGGTGTTCGCCCGCATCCTCTTGCGCGAGGCCACAGGCCTTATTGGGGAATCGCCTGCCCCCCTCCCTGTCGGCTCCCCTGCGGCCAGTCATCCTGGCGGCGAATGACCCGCAGCGCGCGAACGCCTGCTGAGCAGTGGCAGTGCTCGTCCCGAATCCGGAAGTGGACCGACTTGAAGCTCGACTGCATGGCAACCGGCTAGACGGTCCAAAAAAAACGGTTCCGCTTTGCGGCGTTTTTCGAGGGAGCTGTTCGCCTGGGGCAGCCTCCCCGGATAAAAAAGTGTTTTCGCCCTTCGATTTTCTGCGATGCTATCCGGGATGCGCGAATCAGGTTTTGGTTCAGGAATACGCGGAAGCGAGGGACGGATGCCGGGTGTCGAGGGGCCGGAGCCCTTGCCCGGGACACCCGCCGCTCAATCTGTGCCCGTCGGGCGGCATGCAAAACGGGGTCTATTCGTTTGCCTGGTGTTAGCGTTCATCGGCGCCGCGCTGCCGGGCGGATCCGCGCCGCGGTTGGTCATCGACGATGACGAGTTTGTCGGCAAGGTTACCAGCGCCGCCGGGAAACTGCTGCATGAGGGAAAGCTGCAGCCCATGGCCGCGCTGCGGGCCCAGGTGCGAACCCGTTCCCAGCCCGTGAGCCTGTCGCCAATCTCGCATCAACCCCTCACGCCGCCCGATCTGTGCGATCGGTTGAGCGAGAGCACATTGGCTGTCGGCATGTACTATAAGTGCCCGGATTGCGACGGGTGGCATTTCAACAGCAGCGCCGGATTTGTGGTGAGCGAAGGCGGGATCATTTGCACTTGCTGCCACGTCGTGCTCGCCGAGGACAAAGACATCAAGGAAAGCTACATGGTCGCCGCGGATGCCACTGGCCGCGTGTTCCCAGTCAAAGCCGTGCTGGCCGCCGATACGGAATCGGATACCTGTTTTCTAAAGATCGAGGCAGCCGGCCTCAAGCCGCTGCCCCTGCGGGCGGGCGTGCGGCCCGGCGAGCGGATCTTTTGCCTGAGCCATCCAGGCGGCTATTTCTTCATGTTTACCCAGGGCATGGTGGCGCGGCTTAACCGCCGGCAAAACGATGCCATGGACGAGCATGGCAAAACCAACGGCTTGCTCACCCGCCCCATCCTTTTTCTGAACGTCACCGCCGAGTTTGCGCCCGGCTCCAGCGGGGCGCCCATAGTCGATGAAGCCGGCAATGTCGTTGGCCAGGTCGCCAGTATCGCCGATGCCGGCGAACCGCCCGAGGACGGCGACGAAGACGCCCCAGCCTGGCCCAGCGTTCCTGTCCGCTTCTGCACGGCCACCGAGGAGATTCTGCGCCTGAGCCAGGCGCCGGCCGTCCTAAAGACAAGAGGCAAGGCAAGACATAGAAAAGCCGACGCATCGGAGCATCAGACCGTTGAAACGCTGGAGCGTTAGAGCCTTTGGCAGCGGCAGGAAATAAGTGTTACAAGTATGGCTGGTTCCCTTTGCCGCTGCCTTACCTGACAATTTGCGGATAGATCTTATCCGGGTCCACGTTCAGGTCCTTAATAGCCTTGGCCAAGACCCCGCGCTCGATCCGGCCTTGTTCCGCCAGGGCATAGAGCGTCGCCAGCACGATTGACTCCGCATCGACTTCGAAGAAACGGCGCAAGCGCTCGCGCGTGTCGCTCCGGCCAAAGCCATCGGTCCCGAGTGTGATCAGCCCGCCTGGCACCCAGGGCGCAACCTGGTCCGGCACCAGCTTGAGATTGTCTGAAACGGCGACGAAGGCCCCGCTCTCTTTCTGGAGGACGTGTTCCAGATAGGATCTCTTCGGCGGATCGGCCGGGTGGAGCATATTCCAGCGGCGGGTCAAAAGCGCGTCATTGCGGAGCAGCTTGTAGCTGGTTGCGCTCCAGACATCGGCTGACACGCCGAATTCGTCCGCCAGGATCTCCTGGGCCCGCAACGCCTGGTGAATGATGGGGCCGCTGCCGAGGATGTGAGCTTTGAGCGGCTGCTTGTCAGAACCGGCTTTAAACCGGTAAAGCCCCTTCAGAATCCCATCCTCCACTCCCTCGGGCATCGGCGGCATCGGGTAGTTCTCGTTGTAGAGTGTCAGATAATAAAAGACGTCTTCGCCCTCGACGCACATCCGCCGCATGCCGTCGGCGATAATCGTGGCCACCTCGTAGGTGAACGCCGGGTCGTAAGTCAGCACGGTAGGAATCGCGCTCGAATGGATCAGGCTATGGCCGTCCTGGTGTTGCAGCCCTTCGCCGTTGAGCGTCGTGCGGCCCGAGGTTGCGCCAAGCAAAAAGCCCCGGGCCCGAATGTCCCCGGCCAGCCACATCAAATCCCCGATCCGTTGAAAGCCGAACATCGAGTAATAGATGTAGAAAGGCACCATCTGCCGGCCCTGGGTCGCATAGGCCGTGCCCGCGGCCACAAACGACGCCATCGCCCCGGCCTCGGTGATCCCTTCCTCCAAAATCTGCCCGTCCTTGGTTTCGTTGTAATAGAGCAGCGATTTCTTATCGACCGGCTCGTAAAGCTGGCCTTTGGGCGAGTAAATCCCCACTTCGCGGAACAGCGCGTCCAAGCCGAAAGTCCGCGCCTCGTCGGGAATAATCGGCACGATTTGCCGGCCGATGGCCTTGTGGCGAATCAACATGCTGAGCAGGCGCACGAATCCCATGGTGGTGGACATCTCCATGCGTCCCGAACCCCGGAGCAGCTCGCCGAAGGACTCCAGCTTGGGCGTCTCCAACGCCGGAGCCGTGACGATCCGTCGCGGGAGGAATCCCCCCAGCCGCTTGCGCAGCTTCAACAAATATTGCCGCTCCCGGCTCTCGGGCGGCGGCCGGAAAAACGGCGTTTCCGCGATCTCTTCGTCGCTGACCGGAATGCCGAAGCGGGCCCGGAATTCGCGCAGTTCCTTCTCGTTAAGTTTCTTTTGCTGGTGCGTGATATTGCGTCCTTCGCCGGCCTCGCCCAGGCCGTAGCCCTTGATGGTCTTGGCCAGGATGACAGTCGGCTGCCCTTTGTGCGCGAGCGCGGCTTTATAGGCGGCATACACCTTGCGCGAGTCGTGGCCGCCGCGCAGTAATTTGTGGATTTGCTCGTCGGTCAAATGATTGACCAGTTCGAGCAGCTCGGGGTACTTGCCGAAGAAATGCCGCCGCGTGTAGCTGCCCGGCTCGACGGAGTATTTCTGGTAATCGCCGTCCACCGCCTCTTCCATGCGCCGGAGCAGCAGCCCGCTCTTGTCCGCCGCCAGCAATTCGTCCCAGGCGGTTCCCCAAATCACCTTGATGACGTTCCAGCCGGCGCCCTGGAATGCCGCCTCCAGTTCCTGGATGATCTTGCCGTTGCCCCGCACCGGCCCATCCAGGCGCTGCAGATTGCAATTAATCACCCAGACCAGATTGTCCAGGTTCTCCCGCGAGGCGAGCGTCAGCGAACCCAGCGTCTCAGGTTCGTCGGTCTCACCGTCCCCCACGAAAGCCCATACTTTCGGCTCCTCTCCGCTGCTCAAGCCGCGCGCCCGCAGATAGCGGTTAAAGCGCGCCTGGTAAATCGACAGCAGCGGACCCAACCCCATCGAGACCGTCGGGAACTGCCAGAAATCCGGCATGAGATAGGGATGCGGATAGGACGACAACCCGCCCCCCTCCGCCAGCTCCTGGCGGAAATTCTGGAGCTGGCCTTCGTCAATCCGCCCCTCCAGAAAGGCCCGCGCGTAAATTCCGGGGGTGGCATGCCCCTGGAAATAAACCATGTCCCCCGCAAAATCCTCGGTCCGGGCCCGCAGAAAGTGATTGAAAGCCACCTCATAAAGCGTGGCGGCCGACGCATAGGTGGAAATGTGCCCCCCCAGGCCGCTGTGGGCGCGGTTGGCGTTGACCACCATCGCCATGGCGTTCCATCGCACGTAGCTCTTAATCCGCCGCTCCATTTCCCAATCCCCGGGAAACGGCGCCTGCTTGTCCGGCGCGATGGTGTTCACATACGGAGTGCTCACCACTCGGGGCGCCTCCACCCCCTCCTCGCGCAAATGGTCGGTCAATTTGCCCAAGAACCGGGTCGTCGTCCCAGGACCCTGCTGCCGCAGGGCGTACTCAACAACAGTGCCCAGGGACTCCAGCCATTTCTCTTCCGCGCCGTTAGGGTTCGGCTCCTGCGGTCCGGACGCCGAATTCTTTGGTTCCTTATTTGATAGTTTCACTTTGTCAACTAAAGAACATTCATGTAAACTCAGTTTCGTGGATTGTCAATTGATGAGGTTCTCAGGCACGCTGCACCCGACAACCTGGCATGCCCGCTGCCAGCAGCTCCATTATAGCACGGTTTGGGCAAACTCGCCTCCCGCTCCGCCATGAAACACTGCGACTTAACGCTGCCTTCTCCGGAGGAGAACCTGGCCTGCGACGAGGTGTTGCTCGAGTTAGCCGAGGAAGGGCTCGGCGGGGAGGTGCTGCGCTTTTGGGAGCCGATCGAATACTTCGTCGTTGTCGGCTACGCCAACAAAGCCGCCGCCGAAGCCAACCTGGCTTTTTGCGAGAGCAACGAGATCCCCGTGCTGCGCCGCTGCACCGGGGGCGGCACCGTGCTGCAAGGGCCGGGCATCCTCAACTATTCCCTGGTGCTGCGCGTTGACGGCCCGGCCCCGCTCCAGAGCATCACCGCCGCCAACCGGTTCATCCTCAACCGCAACCAGACAACCCTGGCCACCCTCCTGCGCGCCCCCATCGAGATGTGCGGCCATACCGATCTGGCGGTGGGCGGCCTCAAATTCTGCGGCAACGCCCAGCGGCGCAAAAAACGCTTCCTTCTCTTCCACGGGGCTCTGCTGCTCAACCTCGATATCGACCTGCTGGAAAAAGTCCTGCCGATGCCCTCCAAACAGCCCGACTACCGCCTCAACCGTTCTCACTCGGAATTCCTGATGAATCTGCGGGTGCCCGCCTCCCTTATTAAGGCCGCCCTGCTCAAAGCCTGGGATGCCGCCGAACCGCTGGCCGATATCCCCTCCGCCCGCGTCACCCTCCTGGCCCGCGAAAAATATTTGCTCGACGAGTGGAACCTGAAGTTCTAGCGAAAAGACGATGGTTCATCGCGGGCCTGGTAGCGGCGCTGGCGATTTGCGCGACGGCGGTGGTGATTCTCACCTGGCGCGACTCCGCCGGCTTCTATTACGAGGGAAAATCGCTGAGAGACTGGACCCTCCAAGCCGGAATCCGAAATCCGGCGGCCGAAGACGCGATTAAGGCGATGGGCCGGAAGGCCGTCCCGGGCCTGGTCCAATTGCTGCAAGCCAAACCCTCCCCACTATGGAAGCCCACGCAGGCTCTGCTCCCGAGCCTGCCCTTGCGCCTCCGGCAGGTTATTTGGCGCAAGTTCGGTCCTCCCAACCCGATCACCATGCGCGAGGCCGCCGCCCATTCCCTGGGATTACTGGGCCCCGAGGCCAATGAAGCCGTCCCATTCCTCATCCGGTATTTGCGCGACGGACAAGGCCGGGTTTGCTGGGAAGCAGCCATCGCGCTTGGCCACATCGGGCCGGCAGCCGTGCCGGGATTAACCGGCGCCCTGCAGGACGAGGATACGAGAGTGCGATGGACGGCCGCCTACGCCCTCGGCGAGGTGGGTCCGCGCGCCCAGGCGGCCATTCCCAGCCTGACCCGCGCCCTCGCCGACACCAACGAACAGGTCCGAGCCTCCAGCGCCTACAGTCTCTCCGTGATTTGCGCCTCCCCGTTGCCGAGTCTTATGTCCACCATCGAGCATGGCGACACCAACACCCGCGTGGCTGCCGCCAAACTGCTGCTGGACTTCAATACCTCCCTCAAGACCGCCACGCCGGCCTTGGTGCGAATGGCCCGCGATGCCTCGCCAGCCGTGCGCCGGCAAGCCATCGAAACGCTAAACGCCATCCGCGCCTCGGACGGCCGCGCCATTGCGATGCTCACAGCCGCCTTGAAAGACCCCGTCGTCGAAGTGCGCCTCGCCGCAGTCAAAGCTTTGGGAATAGCCGCCGGCAAACCCCAAGCTGTGGTGCCAAAGCTGGCGGAATGTTTGAGCGACGAATCCCCAGAGGTCCGTGAGACTGCGGCGCGCATCCTCGGCGGTCTCGGCCCGCCGGCCCGCGCCGCCACGCCGGAATTGCGCCGCCTTGCGACGGATAAAGAAGACTCCGTCCGTTCCGCCGCCGCAGACGCCCTCCAAAAAATCGGATCGGACAATCCTGAGACGCCCCCGGCAAACCACTAGCAACCAACAGCCGATATCGATTACTTCCGGCGGCGCAAGGTGAGCAGCACGGCAGCGCCCACACCAGCCAGAGCCATCGTTCCAGGCTCAGGAACCACGAGATCTGTCAGAACCATGCCCTGGATCTGGCCGACGGAGGAACGTCCCCACACATCGTTGTAAGGTCCACCGGCGACAGACAGGGGAATATCGGTGGCAACGCTTGAAATACCAAACTGGGCATAATCCATTGGCAAACCATTGTCCCAGTTGGCCCAAGCTTGGGCGAACGTAGTACCGGCGTCGGCTGACCAGCCAAAGACGACAAAGTTGGCTGACGAGTTCGCGGCATAGCCCGGGATATAGCAACCCGTCGAGTCGGTGTAGGTGTAGCCCATCATACGGCCCGCAGTTGCGGTGCTCTCACCGAGCACGCCCGTGTCCGTCCACCCATCGAGGCTCGGGTCGGTGGTGGTGTAAGCGGTGGGAGCCACAAGCAGCTCGTAATAATAGTTGCCGACACCAGCGGGAGCCACCGTCGTCGGGAAATCGAGACCGGGCCACGTCCCCACAGAAACCAGCGAGATGGATGAGTTATAGAACGATACGTAGCCCTGCCCAAAAGACAGGGAGGTTGCGCCTATCAGTGCTGCCAGTGCGATTAGGTTTTTCATAGCTGATTTCGTTTGGTCATCCGTTTCAGGGTTGTTCGCGGACTCCTTTCGCGTTGTTTATGCGTACATGTCAAATTACCAGAACCCGGGCCTCGCTGCTGGAGCGCCCACTCATGAGAGTTCGTTTCGTTTGCATACCGTCCCTCCCGGGCATTGCGCTTGCGCATCCCCCGGGATTGGCCGCCATCGTGCCAGAAACGCCTCGATATGTCAATTGGAATGGTGGATCCCAAATCCAGCCGTCTCGAGTTATAATGCACGCTTCTTTTTTTCTTGTCTTTTAATGGCATCGGCGTATCATCAGGGCGGTGTGAGGCAATAGGACAGGCCAGCGGCGAATCTATAGCCGGCGATTCCATTTCCCTCCGCCTATTTGGAGCCTGGACGCAGGCATTTATAAACCTATGAAAAAACTAATCGCAACCCTCGCTCTTCTCGGTACCGCGTCCGCTTGCTTCGCGCAGGCCTACGTTAGTTTCTTTAACGCCTCCCTGACCAGAGTCTCAACTAACGGCTCGGCCTTTGGGGGAGGGGTCGGGCCGACGGCAGCCGGACCGGCAGGCACATGGTATTATGCGCTGCTGGTGGCCCCAACCTCTCAGACGACGATCGACGCCAGCCTCGACGGCTGGACCTTTGTCGCCATGGCAACCAACTCGGGCTATGGCCCAGGTTTCATGGTTGGTGGTGAGCCCGGTGATTCCGGCGTGCAGGTTCCTGGTTACCCCGGCCTCTCCTATGCGAACTTCGCCGTAGTTGGCTGGTCGGGCAATATTGGCTCGGACTGGAATTCGATTTACGCCGGCCGCCCCACCTGGCTTGGGCCAGACTATTCAGGCGGGGCAAGTTGGGCAGCTCTTCAAGAACAACCGTGGAATTCAATTTGGTACGGCGTCTCCTCGATCGCGTATGATGTTCAACTCGCGTCGGCCCCCGGACCTTACAATGATGTATTTGGCCCGTCATCATACGGACTCATTGACGGCATGACGCTGGATCCTGTTCTCGTGCCAGAGCCGTCTGTCGTTGCGCTGGCCGGCATCTCTGGAGCGCTCCTCTTTCTCAGGCGAAAGACGCGCTAAACCGCGACGCTCCCGTTTCTAACTCCACTCCGGGTGCGGCGAGATAGCGCTGATACGGCGGTCGCGCAATCGGCGGATGGTTCCAGCCGGCCCAGCAGTTGCTCCTCCGCGCCGGACTCCAACTCCTGCATATCGTCGAAAAGGTTTTTGCATTGATTGGGCGGTGGGCTTCGGCAAGACTGACGGCCTGTAATGGACCTTATTAAGAACGGGCGGCGCACGGTGCTGGTCTGTGTGTTGCTGAGCGCTGTTACATTGGCCGCCTACTGGCCGGTGTTCCATAACGACTTCATCAAGCTCGATGACCGCAAGTACGTCATCGAAAACCCCCACGTATTCGGAGGATTGACGTGGGACAACGTCAAGTGGGCCTTCGAGTCCCGCTATGCCAGTAATTGGCATCCGCTCACTTGGCTCTCTCACATGCTGGATGTCCAGTTATTCGGCTTGAAACCCGCCTGGCATCACGGCGTTAACCTCCTCTTCCACATCGCCAATTCTCTCCTCCTTTTCCTTCTGCTAAAGCGCACCACCGGCGCCCTTTGGCGCAGCGCCACCGTCGCCGCCCTCTTTGCCCTCCATCCGCTCCATGTCGAATCCGTTGCCTGGGTCGCCGAACGCAAAGACGTCCTCAGCACCTTCTTCTTCATGCTCACCCTGCTCGCCTACGCGGCCTATGTGTCGCGCGTCGAGGGTCGAGGGTCGAAGGACCCGACGCTCCCTGGCGCGTCGAACCGAAGCGAAGCCAAGACGGCCGCGTTCTTCTACGCTCTCACGCTCTTTCTCTTCGCGCTGGGCCTCATGAGCAAGCCGATGCTTGTTACCCTCCCGTTTGTCCTCCTGCTGCTGGACTTTTGGCCACTGCGGCGTTTTAACCCTCTAACGCTAAGAGGGCCCCACGGCTTCTCCAGGCGGTTGCTCTGGGAAAAGATCCCCTTCCTGGCCCTCGCCTTCGCATCGTGTGTTCTAACCTATGCCGCGCAGCATGCGGGCCATGCCGTCTCGACCTTTGAGGGCATACCGTTGGAGTCGCGAATCGACAACGCCCTGGTCGCTTATACGAAGTACCTCGACAAGACGATCTGGCCCGTCGGCTTGTCGATCTTCTACCCTCACCCCGCGCTGGCCGGAACGAAGGGCTATTATCCGGATTGGCAGGTTTTCGTGGCCGCGTGCCTGCTGGCCGCGTTGTCCATCGGCGCGATAGTGCGTGTCAAACGCGAACCGTGGCTCGCCGCGGGCTGGTTCTGGTTTCTGGGTACGCTGGTGCCCGTCGTCGGGGTGGTACAGGTCGGCGGCCAGTCGATGGCCGACCGTTATAGCTATGTCCCGCTCATCGGAATCTTCATTTGCGCCGTCTGGGCCGCGGGCGATGCACTGGCAGGGCGCAAGCTGGGACGACTGCTCTTGGGCGGAGCGGGTTTGGCAGCGGTAGGCGTATGTGCGGCCGTCAGCCACCATCAACTCCATTACTGGAAAGACGATCTCACCGTATTTGAGCATGCGCTGGCAGTGGACCAGCACAATTCCATGGCGCTCCAAATGGTCGGCGTGCATCTGAGCGAGCAGGGCAAGTATGATCAGGCAGCGGAGCACTTCCAGGCGGCGCTGCAAGCCTACCCGGAGTACGCCGACGCGCGCTACGGCTTGGCGATGGTCCTGGCTGAGCAGGGCAAGACCCAAGACGCCATCGATCAGCTTCAGGCCGCGATCCGTATGAGGCCTTACGATGTATGGGCGCACAACGGCCTCGGCGCGGTATACTGGCAGCTTGGCCGAATCGAGGAGGCGGCGGCCGAGTACACCGAGACCCTGCGGCTGGATCCGGACTTCGTCGACGCGCATAGCAACCTGGGCACAGCGTTGCTGGCCCAAGGCAAACCCGAGGAAGCAACGGCCCAGTTCGCCGAAGCAGTCCGGCTTAGGCCCGGGAACGCTGAGGCGTTGTCTCAGTGGGCCAAGGCATTGGTCAGGCAGGGCAAACTCGGCGAGGCCGAGGCGCAACTGCGCCAGGTCATCCCGCTGCTGCCCACGAATGCCCCCGCCCGAATCAACCTCGCCAACCTGCTGGTTTTGGAGGCAAAAACCGACGAGGCCAAAGCCTTGTACTCCGAAGCGATCCGGCTTGAGCCGAAAAGGGCGGATGCGCATCGTGAACTTGGCAAGCTGCTGATCGACAACCAAAAGTTTGCTGAAGCGAGCGATCACTTGGCTGAGGCCGTTCGGCTGGAGCCGGATTACGCCGAAGCCCACACCGGCCTGGCTCGGGCGCTGGCTGCCCAAGGCAAGCTCGAGGAGGCGGTGGCCCAATTCCGCGAAGCAGCCCATCTAGGCCCCACCAACGCGCAAGCTGCGCTCAGCCTCGGGAATGCGCTCATGGTGACCGGGCACACCAACGAGGCTGCAACCGCTTTTGCCAACGCCCTTCGCCTGGAGCCGGACTTGGCCCAGAAAAGCCTCGAGTCAGGCAAAACCTCGTCCGCCAGAGGAGAACTCAACGCCGCCTTGGCCAGCTTTGCCACCGCCGTGTGGCTCAAGCCGGACAGCGCCGAGGCGCACGAGGAATTTGGCCTGCTCCTGGCGCGCACTGGTAAAATTGAGGACGCCATCAGCCATTTTCAGGAGGGCCTCCGCCTCAGGCCGGATGCAAAAGCCTATTACAATTTGGGCCTGGCGCGCGTGGTGCAGGGCAAGCCGGCCGAAGCGATCTCCAACTACCGCCAGGCGATCGCCTTGACGCCCGACTGGGCCGACGCCCTGAATGATCTGGCCTGGCTGCTGGCGACCTGCCACACACCCGAAGTGCGAAGCGCCGCGGAAGCGATCAGACTCGCCGAGCGCGCTTGCGAGCTTAGCGCCGGCAAAGAGCCCAGGTACTGCGGCACTCTCGCTGCCGCCTACGCTGAAGCTGGCCGCTTTGACGATGCGGTTAGAACCGCCGAGAAGGCAAAAGATCTGGCCCTGGCGGCAGGCCAGAGGGAATTGGCTGATCGCAACGCCCAATTGCTGGAATTATATCGCTCCCAAAAGCCTTACCATGACGAGAGGTAGCCCCGAATTACCGTCCGGAAGTCCCTCCGGGACAATAAGGAGGGCAAGCTCCCGGGGACGGTCAACTCTTTCCGTTAGTCACCAGTTTTCCTGCTCCCTTTCCCCTTTGCGGCGCAACCTTCATTTTGATCTGGTGTTCTTGGAAGTAATCACTATATTGTAACTATGAAGCATGGTGAAAAGACGGTGGCCTGCGTCTTGTGTAGTCTTGCGGTATGTGGGGAGATAGGGACGGCTTTTGCCGTTTCTCAGGATAACCCGTACCAGACCGTCGTGGAGCGCAACGTCTTCTGCCTCAAGCCCGCCCCCCCGCCCGCGCCTGACCCCTCGTCGATCAAGCCTCCAGCGCCTCCCGTAAAACTCACCGGCATCTTCGAGCTGCGCGGCATCAAACACGCCTTAATGAAGACGACCCCGCCTGGAACCAAGCCGGGCGACGCCAGCAAGGAACAATCCTACATCCTGTCCGAAGGCGAGCGGGAAGGCGACCTTGAGGTCCTCAAAATCAACGAAATCGCCGGCATTGTCACCGTCAACGAATTTGGCACGGTTACCAATATCACCTTCGACACCAACGTGACCCACACCGCCAGCGCCCCCGCCCCCGGCGGCCCTGCCGGTGGCGGCCTGCGCCCCAATGGGGCCATTCCTCCACCGAGCATGCCAGGGATGAGATCGATCCCCCCCCGCGCTCTTAGGCTGCCGTCCCGCAACGGCGAAGCCGTGGCGGCCGCCACTTCCGCCGCTTCGGGAATGCCCGCACTTGGCGGCGCCATCGGAGCCAGCCCCTCTCAGGGTCAAACCATCACACCCCAAGCCGATCCGCAGGGTCAGCAGATGAGTGGAGAAGCAGCAGCGGCGATGATCGAAGCAGAGCGAGAGCTGACCAAGCAGGCCGTGTTGGACGGCAAGGCGGCGCCTATCCCAATTACCCCATTCACACCACCAGGTTCAGTCGGCGAGTACGCCGATCCCGAGACGATGCCAACCACAGGCGAGTCTGGCACGCCCCGACTGCACCACCCAAATCTCTGAGACGCGCCTGCCTCCGCAGGGAGAGGATCAGGAGTTCCTGTCCGGCACTCCCTTGCGCCACCAATACCGTTAAGAGCCTGCGGCCCATCGCTCTGGCATCCTCGCCCATGCGCCAGTACGGAGCACAAAAACGCGTTCCTGGCATCCTTTTTGATGTCTTTTTGCGCCTCTTTGTGGCAATCCAGACCCTGTTATGACGAGCAGCAATCCCAATTCAGGAACGACCATCACTCCCCGCAAGAGCACCGGGACCGGCAGCGCCTCCCTCCTCGACCTGGCAAATCGGCTGCTCTCCGGAGGGAATGCTGTCGCCATCGGCATCCTTCTGCTCGCCCTTGTCGCCGGCACCTACCTGCCTTCCCTGGACAACGGCTTTACCAACCTCGACGATCCAAGCTATGTCTTCTCAAATGCCCACGTCCAAAGAGGCCTGACCTGGCAGGGAACTCGCTGGGCGTTCTCCACCACCGAGCTTGGCCTTTGGCATCCATTGACCTGGCTCTCGCTGATGCTCGATGCGCAGCTCTCGGGCCCCTCCCCCTTCGGCTTCCACCTTACCAACCTGGTCTTTCACGCCGCGAACACGCTCCTCCTGTTCCTCTTGCTCCGGCGCATCACCGCCGCCCCGTGGCGCAGCGCTTTCGTCGCCGCCCTGTTCGCCCTCCATCCCATCCATGTCGAGTCGGTGGCCTGGGTCGCCGAACGCAAAGACGTCCTCAGCACCTTCTTCTTCCTGCTCACCCTCCTCGCTTACGCGGCTTACGCGTCGAGGGTCAGCCAAGGGTCGGGGGATCCAGATGCCGCAGCTCGGCAGACAGCGATTCTCCCTCCCCTGGTGGCAGACCGCCAGGCCGGAGAGGGCCGGGGTGAGGGGAATTTGGCTGGTCGAAGCCCGACGAGGAGGGCCACCCTCCTCTACACTCTGGCGCTCGGATTCTTCGTGCTGGGGTTAATGAGCAAGACCATGGTCGTCACCCTGCCCATCGCCCTCCTGCTTTTGGACTTTTGGCCCTTGAAACGCCTTGATGTGTCAACCTTTGGAGGTTTCAAAGCGTCGGCCATACGCCTGGCGTTTGAAAAACTCCCGTTCTTCGTCCTCTCCCTCCTCTTCGGCATCATCACGCTCTGGAGCCAGCGAGGCGCTGGCTCCTTCATGACCGACACCCAGCTCCCCATACAGCATCGCTTCGCCAATGCCCTGCTCTCCTACATCCATTACCTCGTCCAGATGGTCTGGCCCGGGCATTATGCCGTCTTCTATCCCTACCCGCGAGGCTTCTCGCCCGTGGCCGTTGCTCTGGCCCTGCTGCTGCTGGCCGCAGCGTCGGTGACGGCGCTCCTGGCTTCGCGCAAGCGGCCCTACGTCACGGTCGGCTGGCTTTGGTACCTGCTCATGTTGCTGCCGGTCATCGGCCTCGTCCAGGTCGGCAGCCAATCCCACGCCGATCGCTATACCTATGTGCCGTTGCTCGGAATCTTTATCCTGCTTACCTGGCGCGCTTGCGACGCGACACGGTGGCTCAGGTCTTACCAACCCTTTGTCCTCTCGGCTGCGGGAGCCGGAGCGATTCTTCTCTGTATCCCCCTGACCCTTCAGCAGATCGGCTACTGGAAAAACAGCGAAGTCCTGGCCCGGCACGCTTTGCAAGTAGCCCCGAATAACCCCGTGGCCCACAACATTCTCGGCATCGCCCTGATGAAGCGAGGACAGCTCGATGAGGCTATTATGCACTTCCAGGCCGCCGCCGGTCTGGCCTCTCGCTATGCCATGGCTGAGGGAAACCTGGGTGCGGCTTTCTTCAGGAAAGGGGACTATGACGAGTCCATCAAGCATTCGCGACAGGCCATCAAGCTGCAACCCGATTTCGCCGGCGCCTACGGCAACCTCGGCGCCGCTCTCGGAGCTAAAGGCCAAGTCGATGAAGCCATCGTCCACTTGCGCGAGGCCGTCAAGCTCGCACCCGACGACGCCGAGACGCGCGGCAATCTGGGCTTTGCGTTCATGACCAAAGGGCAGTTCGACGACGCCATCGCTCAATACCAGCAGGCAGCCAGGTTGCTCCCCGGCAACCCCGCCGTGCAAACCGCCCTGCAAGCCGCCCTCTCCGCGAAAGCATCGGCGGCCAGGCACTAGTGCGGCGACCCTGAAACTCCGATACATGCACGCCGAAGGCGTGTACGTGTACCAGCCCAGGGCACACGCCCCACTGCCATTAAGCTTGAGTGACAATCATCGCCCTTCGGACGTAGCGCAGACCTCCGGTCTGCTGTAGCGCAGGCCTCCGGCCTGCATTCACATCCGAACCTCACTCGCTCTTGGCATTCGCTGTGCCCTTCGTACCCGCCACCCCAGGCATACTGGAAGTCCGCGCTACAGGTCCACGGCGTATTGGTCACCCAAACTGAATGGCACTGGGGCACACGCCCCGGGATCTGGCCCGCTACAGGCCCGCTCTCCCTGCAAAGGCGAAGGCAACCTTTCAATCGACGGGCAGGCAAACACCCTATTGCACAGGTCTGCGCTGGAAGAGGAGGTTTCGCCCGTAAAAACACCTTCATAGGTTATGGAGGGTTTGGTTATGTGGGGCGCATCCTCTTCGGATGCGCCTTTTCCGTATGGGATTCGTACAAAAAAAGAAGCCGTCCTTTCGGACGGCTTCGTGAAAAACGGACTGATTATTGATTACTTCCGGCGGCGGAAGATCATCAGGGCGGCAGCGCCCAGACCGGCCAGAGCCAGCGTGGTGGGCTCAGGAACGGGGACGAAATCCAAGGTCATGTTCGGGATTTGGCCGCTGGTAGCAGGACCCCAGACGCTGTTGTAAGGCCCACCGAGGGCGGCGAGGGGGATGTCGAGGGCGACGGCAGAGATCCCAAAGTAACCCTGGGTTGTACCGGCGGCGTCGGCCGCGAGGGCGGCAGCATAGGAGGTGCCGAGGCTCGCAGACCAGCCCACCACCGCGAAGTCAGCCGTGGCGGCGGAACTGTAGCCGGCGACCGACACGGACGAACTGTCCGTGCTGTAACTGGCAGACGGAATCATGCGCCCTGATCCAGAGTTCTGGCCCAGTGCCACAGCAGTCCAATTCCCAAGCGTGCTTGCGCTGATCGTGGTCGTCGTTGTCGGCGCCACCATCAACTCAAAGTAGTACGTCGCCGTAGCCGGGGCAGCCATCACCGCGATCCCAGTGGTCGGAGTTGCGGCACTTCCGAGGGTGGAGACCTTAGTCGTGGAACTGTTGTTGAACGCGACGTAGCCCTGCCCGAAGGAGAGCGATGTTGCCCCAATTAGGGCTGCAAGTGCGATTAATTTCTTCATAGCTTATGTGTGTGTTGGTTATGTGTTAATGGTTCGTTGTTTGATCTAATTTTGGTTTGTCTGTGCTTGTTAGGGATTAGGGATTAAGGATCTGGGTCCAGGGGTAGACTGCACCGCTCTCGTTCGCAAGGAAGAATCCGCCAGCGACGGCGATCTGAGGTTCAGCAACCGGGTTGCCCGCGGCGTCAGTGAAGCCCGTGGTCGTGTCTGTGGTGATGCTATCAAAGTAGGTGACCTTGTAGCCGGCGAAGGCACCGCTGGGGGCCGTCTTGAGTGTCTCGACAAAGCAGCCGTCAAGAGGACCAACGGCGCCGCTATTCCCGGTCGGATCGACGTTGGGATTGCTCATACCCAGCGCGGTGCTCACGCCACCGGAATACGGGAGCGGGCTGCCGATCGCGAAGGGCTTGACCTGCGAGGCCAAGCTAACCACGTTCGTGCCAGTGCGCACCGTTCCGACAAACGTATTGACAAGGGGCGCGCCGCTTTCGTTGTTGACCAGGAATCCCACACCGGAGGTGAGGATTGGGGTGGCAACAGGGTTGCCGGCAGCGTCTGTGAAGCCCGTGGTGGTGTCCGTAGTGATGCTGTCGAAGTAGGACACGTTCCATTTCACGCCGGTCCATGTCTGGAGGCTGGAGCCATCCCAGGGACCCTGAGTGCCGCTGTTCCCGGTCGGATCGACATTCGGATTCGGGAGTACCAGGGCAGCGTCGTTGTCTCCGTTATCCAAGGGATTCGACAGAAACGCATAGCCGTTGGGAACCGTGGCGTTGACGTAACCAACAATGTTTAGCGAGTAAACATTCTGCGCCCCTGCTGTCAGGGCGCCCGCTGCGAGCGCAGCCATACCGAGTAGTGCTGTTTTTCTCATATGTTTTTATGTAGTCTGTGTTACCGTGTGTGACGCTATCCTGGCAGAAAGCAAGTTGGGTGTCAACACTTTTGATAAAAAAATTTGAACGCATTCATGTGTCCGACTGTTGCCCGCTCTTGACTGCATCCACCCTCGTAGAAAAGGGTTACACCCATGCCAATCCAGGCTAAAGCCGGCCATGTATAGCAAAGTTGATGCCAAACGGAGAGCCTGAATCTTGAACGATGACTGATTGGAACGCCGGCAAGCGCATGGCTGCTCGATAACGATAAAGCTACTTGGCGGTCTGTCAGTATATTCGAGAATCCCCGGAACGCCGCGCAGAAACCCACGGCGTACAGGGTTTTCCTTCAACAACTACGGTTCCTGTAGGCCCGGTGCCCTCACCGGGCGTTTTTTCAACCGGCTGTTACCAGGCAAGATTTGCCTTGTACTCTCAGACACGTCCTGCCGGTAAGGGAAAACCGAAAAGCCCGGCATCTGAGACAAGCGACTTAATGCAAGCGGAGATCCTGCCTGCTTACTCCATTCGCTCTGGCATTTCATCCCCCTTTCGAAGCCAATGCGCCCGTTTCGCGGCTTACTTCCGCTTGAACAGGAGCAATTGCTTCGGTGTCGACGGAGCGGTCGTATCGGTCTCCCTCTCGGTCACGCCAGGAATGGTTTCCGCCTCGCGTGTTGAATCGATCGAAACCACTGAAACCAGCTCCAGGTTGGCGGCCCAGTATTGCTGCCACCAATCGAAGATCCTGAGCTCCGAGTCCGGCCGTGTCACCCATGAGTATTGGTCATCCACATAGATCACGTACTCAGGTTTGGCCTTCTCGATTTCGGCAATCATCTCCTCCTGCATCTTGAGAGCATAGGGTTGCTTCTCCATGAGCGGATAGGTATAGATGTAGCCGGTGGCCGATCGGCGGCCGGAATAGAAGAAAACCTCCGGTTCCGACCCAAGAATAGCCACCCGCGCCTCGCTGGGCGTGTGTGACTTGATGTAGTCGGCGGTCTTGACCGCTTCGCAGAAGAGGCTCGTGCCATAGATTTGACGCACCGCTTCGGCGGGCGATTTCGTGAACCAGATACCGCTCTCGCCGAAAAGCCCCACCAGCAACCCAACCAGGAACATGACCAGTATCGGCACGGCCAGCAGCAGCTCCAAGCTCCGATCGTGCAGCAGCAAATACACGCCGCGGCTGACCGCCGCCCCCGAGAGCAAACCCAGCACCGGCAGCAGGGTGATGAAGTAATGCTGACGGAAGTGGAAGCCCACGCTGACCGAGGCCATAGAACACAGCACCAGCGCCACAAGAAAAAAGCGGCGTGCGGGCGGCGGCGAGGCGGCGCGGTGCCCCTCGCGCGGCCTGCTGTTGTCCAACCGGCGATCCCACCACATAACCAGCGCGCCCGCCCAGGGCAGCAGCCAGAACGCCAGGTTAGTGCCCGCAACCTGCGGCAGCCTATCCTTCAGCGCATCCACCGCATACTCGAACGGAATGGTCGAGGCATACTGCGCCGCATAGGAAGCCGTCCAAAAAGTGAATTGATGAAACACCCCCGCCCACCACAGCAAAACGCAGGTCAAAAGATACGGCAGGACAGAACCCGCGCCATAGATCAGGAGATCCCTCAACCCCACCACATGGGAATGGGGAGCCGGCGCATCCAATGTTACCGAGGACGCCACATGCGGGGCGGAAGGGTTGAATGGCGCCGCAGCGGCACCGCCAGGCCCCGCCCCCCCACCTTTCGGCTCCGAATCCTCGGCATTAACCAATTCCCCGCCGGTCTGCCACACTGGGGATTGCGACAGCGCCGGCGCGCCAGGCTCGGACAAGGCTCCCTGGCCATCAGGCCCCAACTTCCGTTCCTGCGCCAGCCGCCTCACTTGAATCGCGTTCAGCCTCGGCGCCGACGGAACGGCAACCGCATGAAGCGGAGCCCGGGAATCGTAGCGGCGTCGAGCGTGCGCTCGCGGGGGTTGGGCTCCCCGGCCTTGTTCCTTGTCGTTCTGCCTCGCTTCGAGTCTTTGGTGGGCCCAGATCCAAATCAGATAAAGCCCGCCGAACACACCAAAGAATACCCCGTGCTGCTTCATCAGGAAAGCAAGACCAAAGCATAAACCACTGAGGAACAGACGTGGAGCGTGGAGCGTGGAGCGCAGAATGTGCAAGCCCCGCCCCCTTGCCGCGCCGACTTGCCGCGCCGAAGCCATGCAAAGGCGGGAGTCTGACGAAGGCGGGTCGACACCCCACACCAACAACAGCATCCCTGCCAATGCAGGCAGCACCACGAAATGGGTCGCATGGCCCGCAAGCCCAAACGTCGATGGGCTCAAGGACATTAGCCCGAAGCAGACTGCGGCGACAATGCCCGTGATGTCGTCGAGCAGCTTGCGGCCCAGCAGGAAAACCAGGACGATCGACGCCACGTTGACCAGCATGACTCCAAGGTGAATGCCGGACGAAGTTTGCCCAAACACCGCCATGATGGCTGCATAGGCGGCATAGGTGCCGGGCAGCTTCATGTTATACGCTTCCTTATACGGCGGAACGCCGTGCAGGATAAGCTGGCCGGCATAGGCGTATTCGCCTTCGTCCCGTTCGAGCGGCATCTCCCGGAGACGCACGCGGACCACAACCACGAAGAGAATGGTCAATCCGAGGAGGACCCAGGCGCGATGGCGCCACAGTCTCCCCAGCCACGGAGATCGCTTTTTTTCCGCTGCTGTTTCCGACATCAAGAACCGAGATTATCAACAACCCCGCCCGGGGCAAAACGATTAAGGACGAATTTTAGCTCAACCAGGGCAACTTTCCCTAAAACCTGCCAATCCCGCAAATCCTGTCATAAACCCTTCAACGATTGGCCGAGGCTCCGGGCATGGCAGCGGGACGATTGGTGGCCATCCGGGCGCCAGCCTTGCCGGGCAGCCTGAGCGGCGTTGGGTTGGTGGCCAACAGGGTGCTGAGCCCGTCCGGAAACTCAGGCAATTCGATCCAATTTGCCAGGAGATCAAGCTCGAGCGCGCTCAAGCCGACCGTCGATTTTCGGGCAAAGGTAAGCCGTTTTGTGTCGGCGGCCTTTACCTCAGTGACAGCATACGACAGATTGTCCAGGTTGGTCGCTATCCAGTCAAGGCTGGCGGTGTAGCCGAGGCGCGGCCCGTGGGCATCGGACATGATGCGATAAACGTCGTCCAGATAGCGCCAATGCACGATGCGCTTTCCCGTAAACTCCATATCGAAGTAAACCAGGTTGGTCTGCTGGACTATGTGCTCCAGCAATTCCGGCGGCATCGGCCGGATCCGAGCCATGACGTGCGGGCCAAGTCCGCCGAAAAGAACCGGCGAATCCGTATTCGTGGACACTTCCAAAAACGGCGAAAAGTAGGCGGTGCCGGTCCACGCCAGCCTTGTGGCGTTGGTTTCCCTGGATATCGAGCCAAAGGCAGGGCCGAGCCGCGGATTAATCGTGCCCATCAGCGCAGGGGCGACCTGGTTAAAGAGGTTTGTCACGTTGCGGGCCCAGAGCGCGAAGAACATCCCGAATGGCGGTCCGTCTACGTCCCAAAGGAAGCTCTCGTTGGGCTCGTTGCTCGGAGATAAGGAGAACGGCGAAGGGAGCCCCCGCAACAGCGGCGCGACGCCGCGGGCCGCGGTGAAGCTGATCAGCGGGTCGCGGACGAGATTGGTGGGGATGTGCCAGGGTTCCAGCGATCGGGGCAGCGGCCCGGGAGTGACGATCTCACCCCGGGTGCGAACGTTCTCCCCGTCGCCCGTCACCGTGAAGGAAACCTGGTGGAAGGGCCCGAAAGGCCGGAGCGGGCTGAAGGCGGCAAGCTGCGTCAGGCGCGGCAAGTCCAGGTCGGCTTCGATCCAGTTGGTCCCGGGAGACGGGGGCTGGCTGAAAAACAAAGCAGGAGGAACGGGGGTGGAGTTGGTGGCAGACGGCAGAGCCATGCTGACGAAGGTCCAGCCATTGGAGCGCTGCCAGACAAAAGACGCAGACGCGGAGTTCGTGGCAAGCGCAGCAAGGTTGGTCTGCCAAAGAGCGGCGCGCCGGTCGTCCAGGCGGATGGCGAGGCCCATTTCAGCCGGTCGACCGCCAGTCTGGCGGATTTCCAGATACAGTTCCTTGTCAACCAGGTCGTCCAGCAGCGGACGCACCAGGCGCGCCGACGGCTCATTGCTCACCAGCAGCGCGTAATTATTGGTCATCGGCAACTGTCGCAGGCCTGCCAGGCGGTTGGTGGAGGAGCCGCGTCCGGTCCCCTGCCTCGCCAATGCCAATGAAAGCTTGTCCAGCGTCTGGGCCTCAATCCTGGCGCTTTCCGGCTCGCCCCAGATTTTCATGAACCGGACGGCGTTCGTCTCGCCGGCCAGCTTGTCCTTGCCCAGCCAATGGACCCGGGCCAGAACCAGGGTTTTTGGGGGAGCCGAATTTGCGTCCGGCGAGCCGCCGGATTTGCCACAGCCGCCCGCCAGGGCAATGATGAAGGCGCCCGGCAACACGAAGCCAAGAATTCTCACGCGCATAGCGCGGAGGCTTGTACAACAAACCCGGCTGAGGGGCAAACGGAATTGATGCGCCCGAAATCCACGCGTAAGCAGTACTTCCTTTACGCAGTACTAAGTGGTCCATTGAAAGAAACCCTGTAGGCCGCGTGCCCTCACGCGGCGCTCCGGTTTTCTTTAACAGACTCCTGGTCCCCATCCGGGCATTCAGCCATTCTTCTAGCCCAACGGGATTGCATCTTTCAGCACATATAAGGGTTGCGCGCCAAGCGCTACCCTGGGTTACGCCCCAATAGACTCCGAACCCTGAGGGGTTCAACCGGGTTACCCTGTCAAAGTTCAGAAACCCATTAGCAGTTTCCCTGGATGCTGCGATAAAGATACCCGCCACCCCGGGTTCAACGCCCTCTAGTTAATTTCCCTCTCCTCCTCGGGAGGAGAGGGTTGGGGAGAGGAGGCCTCTTTCCATATGTCATCCAAACTCGGGGCCACTGGGGCCGGCGAGAGGAGGTCCGTGCCACGATACGCCCACTCAAGGCTTTCTTGCGGCGCCGGCTTTGGCCTCAAGGGCGGCCTGGAGGCCTCGCTGCGCCTCGGCAAAGCCTGGCTTGAGGCGGAGGGTCTCCTCAAACTGGACGGCCGCATCGTCAAACCGTCCCTTGGTCAGCAAGGCATAGCCCAGATTATAGCGTGCCTGGACGTCGCCCGGGTCCAGCCGAATTGCCTCCTGAAGGTGTGTGATGGCCTCGTCCACACGGCCTTTGGCCCCGAGGGCGCAGCCGAGGTTGCGGTGGACACCCGCAAAATCCGGTTTGAGCCGAAGGGCCGCCTCGGAATGCGCAATCGATTCATCCAGGCGCCCACGGGCTAAGAGCGCGGCGCCCAGGTTCCCCTGTGCAAGAACGTAACCGGGGTCCAACCGGACTGCCTCCTGAAGGTGGCCGATGGCCTCCTCCTCCTGTCCCGGCCGCTTCAGCGTTGTTCCCAGGTTGTTATGGATCAGCGCGTTGTTGGCGGTCACTGCGAGGGCATGGCGATAGACGGTCTCGCTGTCACGCCAATAACCGATCTGCCGCCGTGTCAGCAGCAGGCAGGCAACCAGGACAAGGACCGCTCCAGCCGAAAGAACCACCGACCGCCCGCGTCGGCCGCCGGCCAGGTCGGCGACACCCCAGGCCGCCGCCACGAAAATACCGATCAGCGGCACGTAGGTATAGCGGTCGGCGTGGGATTGGTTGCCAACCTGAATGACCCCGATAACCGGCAGCAGCGCCGCCAGATACCAAAGGAGACCGACAACGAGGTAAGGACGCTTTCGTCCAGCCCAAAGACCCGCCGCCAAAGCCGCCAGACCCAGCAGCGCCACCCCGGCGACGGTCCAAAAGGAAAACGTTCTGGGAAAGGGATAGAACACCGCCAGGCGGGCCGGCCAGATCGTCTGCCAGAGATACTCCCCATACGAGACCATGGCGTTGGCAATCCGGGAGGAGACCGGGAACCGCGTGAGGCTTTTGATCGCGCCGGATTGCCTCTGGGCGGCTATCGTAATCAGACCGAAGAGCAAAGAAACCGCAAAAAACGGGATTTTCTCCCAAAGCGATGGCAGCAGGTTCCTCGTTCCCGGCTGTTGGCTGTGGAGTTCAAGACGCCGCAGGGGCCAATAGTCCAGCAGCAACAGCAGAATCGGCAGCGTCACAACCATCGACTTGCTCATCAGGCCGCAGACGAAGAAAACAATCGATAGAGCGTAGAACGTAGAACGTCGGGGAGCATAGGGCTCCTCCCTCGCCCCCCCACCTTCACCCCCCGACCTTGCGCTGACCTTCGCCCCATACCCCGCGTAAGCCCAGAGAGCGAGCATCAGAAAAAAGGTGCTAAGCACGTCCTTGCGCTCGCAGGCCCAGGCCACCGATTCAACGTGGAGAGGGTGAAGCGCGAACAACGCGGCAACAAAAAAGCTCCGCCACGGGGCGCCTGTCATCCGGCGGAATGCCACGAACAGCAGCCACGCATTCGCCGCATGAAGCAGCACGCTGGTAAGATGATGTCCCCCGGCATCAGACCCGGAAAGCTCCCAATCGAACAGGATCGACAGCCATGTCAGCGGGTGCCAGAATCCCAGATCACAGGTCGTAAACGCCCAGCGGACATTCTCCCAGGTCAGGCCGGCTCGCACATGCGGGTTGGCATACACATAGGAGGGGTCGTCGTAGTTGATGAAGCCGTTTTGAAGCGCGGGGAGAAAAGTCCAGAGGACCGCCGCACCTAGCAGAATGCTTAGAGCCGCCGCATTCCCTTCGCGCATTAGTTTGAAGAGCGATTTCACACCGCTATGGGTTACGAAGTGTGAGAAGCCGAAGCGAGCCAAAACAGGATCCTTTCACCTGTCCCCAGCGCGTATGCATGAATCTGTTTCGGTAAGGGGTGGGGACGGCTCGTCCCCAGTTTATTGGCAAACTAACGGAAGAACCTGGGGACGAGCCGTCCCCACCCCTTCATGTATACGCGCTGACCTGTCCCGGATTTCACCTTCGTGTGTAGCCCAGGCATCCTCGCCTGCGAGTGGTGTCCCCACCGCCAGGTGCGGGCGTCCCGCCCAGTGTCCCACTCCGCAGAACCGTGAAAACCGGGATAAGTGGCCCATGTTCTTGGTTTTAGTGGCTTTTTGCCGCCCTTTGCCGCTATCCTTCCGCTCGCCGAAATGCGCCGCAAATTAGGAATCTGCCTGGTCCTGGCCGCGATCACACTCGCCGCCTATTGGCCGCTCCGGGAGGCGACCTTCGTTTACTGGGACGACCCGCAGTACGTGGCGGAAAACCCCCACGTTAAAGAAGGCCTCTCCTGGCAGAATGCCCGTTGGGCCTTCACCAGCCGCCTGCTCGGCAACTGGCATCCGGTGACAATGCTCTCCCACATGCTGGATTGCCAACTCTTTGGCGTCAGCCCTGGCCCCCACCATTTGGTGAATGTCGGGTTCCATATCGCCAACGCGATCCTCCTGTTCGTTGCGCTCTCCAAGATGACCCGCTCAACCTGGCGCTCCGCCCTGGTCGCGTCGCTCTTTGCCCTGCACCCGTTGCGCGTTGAGTCGGTGGCCTGGATTTCCGAGCGGAAAGACGTTCTCAGCGGCTTCTTCTTCATGCTCACTCTGCTCGCTTACGCCGGGTACGTGTCGAGGGTCGAGGGTCGAGGGTCGAGGAACCCAGATACTGCCGATCGGCAGACAGCGATTCTCCCTCGCCTGGTGGCAGACCGCCAGGTCGGAGAGGGCCGGGGTGAGGGGAACTTGGCTGATCCAGGCCCGACCAAGACGGCCACGCTCCTTTACGCTCTTACGCTCCTCCTCTTCGCCCTGGGCCTGATGAGCAAGTCCATGCTCGTCACCCTCCCCTTCGTCCTCCTCTTGCTGGACTTCTGGCCGTTTGAACGTTTTAAGGTTTCAGCATCTCAACGTTTTAACGTTCTAACGTTTCAACGCTTTAACGATCCAAAGAGCCAACCCTCTAACCCCTCCCCAATCCGGTTGCTACGGCGCCGGGCAAAAATAACTGTTATAAGTATGGTGCAGGGGTTTTGGCCGCTCACGAGGCGCGAGCGAGGCGCATATCCCTCGGGATCTGTAACGAGTGAGCAACGAAGTCAGCGGCCAAAACAACCAGCCAGACTTGTGACAGTTATTTTTGCCCGGCGCCTATGGGAAAAAACTCCGTTCCTGTTGCTGGCGGCGGCCTTTTGCGTGGTCGCGCTTGTGACGCAAGCCAGCGACGCGGCAGTGGCCTCCATCCGGGCCATCAGCGTCGGAGTCCGGGTAGAGAACGCGATCCTAAGCTATCTCCGCTATTTGGCCAAAATGGCTTGGCCCACCGACCTGGCTGCCATTTATCCGCATCCTGTCACCCACCCCGCCGTGACGGAGCAGTGGCCGGAATGGCAGATTCCCCTGATCGCTTTGCTGCTCGTGGCGGTCTCGACCTTGTGCATCCGGCTGGCCCGGCGCCGACCCTACCTGGCGGTGGGCTGGTTCTGGTATTTAGGAACCATGCTGCCGGTGATTGGCCTGGTTCAGGTCGGCGAACAGGCAATGGCGGATCGCTACACCTACATCCCGCTTATCGGCCCAACCGTGGCCCTGGTCTGGCTGGCCGCCGACCTGCTGGGCCGCCTGGCCCCCTTTCGTGCCGCTTGGCGACCACCCGGAACTCAGGGCCGGAAGCCAGCCTGCGTCCTTGTCGCGTTGCTGGCCGCGATGCCGGTAGTTGCTTGCGCGCTCCTGAGCCATCGTCAGGCCCAATACTGGCACGACACGGCCACCCTCTTCGCTCACACGGTCGCAGTGACCCCGGACAACGCATCGGCGGAGTTTTCGTGGGGGGTTGGCCTGGAAAAGCAAGGCCTCCTCAGCCAGGCAATGGTCCATTACCGGGCCGCCCAAGCCATCGACCCGCGCGACACCCAGGTTCATTACAATATGGGCCAAGTGCTCCGAAAACAGGGTTACCTGCCCGAGGCGGCTGTTCAATACCAGACCAGCCTCCGGCTCAACCCCGCCGATTTGCCCTCCTGCCTGAATCTGGCCGGCGTTCTCCAGCGAATGAACCGTTTCCCGGAAGCCGTCGCCCAGTTTGAAGAGGCGTTGCGGCTCGATCCTGACTCGATCGAAGCTCTCAACAACCTGGCCTGGCTGCTCGCCACCAGCCCTCAACCTCAACTGCGCAACGGCACCCGCGCTCTCCAACTCGCCCAGCGCGCCTGCGATCTATCCCATTTCGAACAGCCCGTCATGATTGGCACGCTGGCAGCGGCTTACGCCGAAACCGGGCGCTTCGCCGACGCGGTTGCCGCGGCCGAAAAGGCTTCAGCCCTGGCAACCCGGTTGGGTAATGCCGCGTTGGCGACCCGAAACCAGCAACTCCTCGAACTCTACCGCAACCACCACCCCTACCACGAATCCCCATAGAAGCCGTGGCGGCGCACAATCGCCCCGGCCAGGACCGAAGGCCCGGCAATTCCTTAGCCCAGCCCGCCGAGGGCTGGGTGCACCGAATCGGAGTCCAAAGCGCCCCAACGGGGAGCGATAGGCGGCGGCCAACAATAAATGTTGCTTGCCCCCACTGTGTCGCCTTCGTTTTCTCCGTTCCCTCTGTTTCCTCCTGTTCCAAAAGATTGCAAGGCTCAGCCAGATTGGGCAGGCTGGCCGGGTTGATGGACCGAACCGACGACAGGCGCCGCGTCATTTTGATTTGCACGCTGCTGAGCGTGGCCACCCTGGCGGCGTATTGGCCGGTGCTTCACCACGAGTTCGTTAATATCGACGACTTGCCCTACCTGGTTCAGAATCCGCATGTCCACTCCGGGCTGAGCTGGGAGAACATCGGCTGGGCCTTCACCACCGGTTACGCGGCAAATTGGCACCCGCTGACCTGGATGTCGCACATGCTCGACTGCCAAATCTTCGGCCTCGACCCTCGAGGTCATCACCTGACCAGCCTGCTTTTCCATACCGCCAACACGGTCCTCCTTTTTCTTCTGCTTCGCCGACTGACCGGCGCCCTCTGGCGTAGCGTGTTCGTGGCCGCGCTCTTTGCGCTGCACCCGCTGCACGTCGAATCGGTGGCCTGGGTAGCCGAACGCAAAGACGTCCTCAGCGGCTTCTTCTTCATGCTCACCCTGCTCGCCTACGCCGGGTACGTATCGCGGATCGACCCGCCTCCGTCCGACTTCAGCGCGGCAAGGCGTCGGGGGTCGGGTGGGCCAGGTTCTGGCGACCGACAGACGAGCAGTCCCCCTCGCCTGGTGGCAGACCGCCAGGTCGGAGAGGGCCGGGGTGAGGGGAAGGGTGAGGGGAATCCAGCGAATCGAGGCCAGACGAGGAAGGCCACGCTCCTCTACGCTCTGACGCTCGCCCTCTTTGCCATGGGCCTGATGAGCAAGCCGATGCTCGTCACCCTCCCCTTCGTCCTCCTCCTGCTGGACTATTGGCCGTTTGAACGTTTTAACGCCCCCGCGTTCCCCCGTTTTAACGTTCTAACGTTCCAACGTTCTAACGATCCAAAAGAGCAACGTTTTAACGGTTCAGCAAACGCTTCAGCACTCCGCTTGTTCCGCGAAAAGCTCCCCTTCTTCGCCCTGTCTATCCTCTCGTGCATCGTCACCGTCCTCGTGCAGCGGCACGGCGGAGCGGTCGCCACGATGGCTCACGTACCTCTGGATCACCGAATAGCCAACGCCCTGGTTTCCTGCGTGGCTTACATCTTGAAAATGGCGTGGCCGGCGGATCTGGCCATGTACTACCCTCCCCGGGAAGTCATCCCGATCTGGATGAGCGGCGGCGCGTTTGCCGTGCTGGCCGTCGTGTCGGCCGCAGCTTTTGCTTTGCGGCGACGGTTCCCCTGGTTGGCGGTAGGCTGGCTCTGGTATCTTGTCATGCTGCTCCCGGTCATTGGCCTGGTCCAGGTCGGCCTCCAGTCCATGGCCGACCGCTACACCTATCTGCCGATGATTGGACTCTTCCTGGCCATAACCTGGACGGCAGCCAACGTGCCGCCCGTCAATCGCCGCCCATCAATCGTCATTCCCCGAGCAGTCCTGGCCTTGGCGATTCTGGCGTTGTGCGCCGTGCTCACGAGTGCCCAAGCACGGCTCTGGAAGGACAGCGAGACTCTTTACCGGCACACGCTGGCGGTGGCGCCGAGGAACCCTGTCATCCACCTCAACCTGGGCAGCGCGCTCCTCCAGCAAGGGCGGGCGCCGGAAGCCGCCGATCAATTCGCCGCGGCGTTGAGCCTCGAACCGCGCTACGCCGACGCGCTCAGCGATTGGGGCTTTGCCCTCGTCCTGCAAGGAAAGGTCGACCAAGGCATAGCCAAGTACCGCCAGGCATTGGCCCTGAACCCGCGCCTGGCGCAAACCCATTACGACCTCGGCCAAGCCCTCCTGGCGCAACGCAAACGCCTGGAAGCGATAGAGGAATTTCAGACCGCGCTGCAGATCAACCCTGACTGGCCGCCCGCGCTCAATGATCTGGCGTGGCTTAAGGCGACCGACGCCGACCCACAAGCCCGTGACGGAACCTTGGCCGTGCAATTGGCCGAGCGCGCCTGTCGCGTTACGGCCTTTGAGTACCCGATGTTCATTGGCACTCTGGCCGCGGCGTATGCCGAAACCGGGCGCTTCGCCGACGCGGTTGCCGCAGCCGAAAAGGCCTCAGCCCTGGCAACCCGCCTGGGCAACGCCGCGCTGGCGACCCGAAACCAGCAACTTCTCGAACTCTATCGCAACCACCACCCTTACCACGAACCGCCATAAAAGCGGTGGCGGCGCACAATCGCCCCACCCAGGACCGAAGGTCCGGTAATTCCTTAGCCCAGCCCGCCGAGGGCTGGGTGCACCGAATCGGAGTCCAAAGCGCCCCAACGGGGAGCGACTTCGCCTTACTGTTGACACTGGGGCCTGGGTTTAATAGCTCTTGAGTATGCTGTGCAAGCTGGGTCTTCAATATCGAGCGGAGACGGCGCCGGGCCTAAACTGGGTCGCCAACCGTTTGCACATGGGCAGTTGGGCTTATTTGTCGAACCTGCTCGCCGAGCCGGTCGAAACCCCGAGTTTGTCCCAAGGCACATTGCCTTTATTTCAATAGTGAGGACACTTGCCCTGCAAGACGCCATTGAATTCCGAGCAACCAGGATTTGGCCAGGGGGACGATTCATCGCCTGCCACCCGAGTTAGCCCTCCCCAATCACCCCGCAGCCCTCTTGGCCTCTGGGGTATTCTCAGCGTGCTGGTCTTGGCGTGGGTCGTGAGGCTGGCTTTTATGTGCTTTGTTCCCGCAGGCGCCCGCTCGATTGACGCTTCCTCCTGGGAAACAATCGCAAAGCTCTTGGCAGCCGGTAAGAATCCCTATCATGCCACCTCGCTGTTGAATTGGCCGCCACTATGGATGCAACTGGTGTTTTGCCTCGCCAAAGTCGCTGCTGCCCTCGGCATCCCGTTCTTCCGAGCACTTCAGGTGTTCCTGGTTCTGGCTGAGTCGATAGTGGCTCTTTTGCTCCTTAAGCTGACGCACCAAATGGCGCCTACCGCGCCTGCCCGCAGGATTGTCATCTTCGGGCTGGCCCTCAATCCTGTGGCTGTGCTTTTGGTTTGCCAGCACTGTAACTTCGACGTGCTCGTCGCTTTGTGGGTGATCCTGTTCCTGAAAAGCCTGCTCCGCTATAATCTGGCCCGCAACCCCGTTGACTGGTTGAGCGCGTGCTTGTTTCTGGGGCTCGGCGTCCTCACCAAAACTGTGCCTCTGGTTCTCGTTCCATTGCTCGCGGGCGGGTTTCGTCAGGCGACAGCCTCGTTGAGGTCCCTGGGGGCTCTCCTGCTGCTTGGACCCGTCACGCTGGGGATGAGCGTCATCTACGTCTTAGCCCCATCGGACGTGACCAGCAAGGTCCTATTCTATCGTTCTCAGGAAGGATTTTTCGGCATCCATGGTTTAATGGATCTGGCCGGGCTGGAGAAGTATCTGAGCGTCCAAAATGTGTTGTTCTATTTGCTCCTTCTCGGGGTCCTGGCTCTGTCCTGGAACATCTTCTGGCGCCGGCACAACATCGGAGACAGGGAAACCGTTCTTTACACGGCGCTTTTGCTGGCGGCAATTCCTACCCTGGGGCCGGGTTATGCCACACAATATATCTACTGGTTCATGCCCTTGCTGGTCCTCACTTTCGCCTGCTACGCCGGGCAATGGCGGGTGGTGTTGACCGTCTTTGGTGTTATCAGCGCGGCCACCTATCTCGTCGAATATGCCTTCTTTCCTGAATATGGACATAGCATTTTCTACCTATGGCCGACTTCCCTTTCGGCGGGCGGAATGGGTGACGCGCTAATGTCCCTCTATTACCGCCTGGATTCGGAGACCGGGCGTACCCTGCTGAGACTTCCGATTTTCTTGGCTTATCTCATGTTGCTGTTTTTTGGGGGCCGGACCCTTCTTCGCGACCTTCCGAATCTCCGCCGTGTTCTGGCAGCCCTCGGGCTGACTCTGGCTGCGGCAGGATTGGTGGTCGGCTATCTGGTCGGAACGAACTCGGAAAACTCCAATGAAGCGGATGCCCCGACCTTGGGCATGGACCACGACAGCGACAAGAAATGGGCGACCGGAGCCTTGAACAACCTGGCCTGGAAACTCGCCACCAGTCCGGACGTTACCCTTCGGGATGGGGCCCTGGCGGTCAAGGGAGCCGAGCGCGCCTGCCGGGAGACGAATTACCGGGTGACCACCCTGGTCGGCACCCTCGCAGCGGCATACGCGGAGACGGGCCGATTCGAGGAAGCGGTTGCCACGGGACAAAAGGCCTGCTCGCTGGCATCTGCATCGGGAGAGACAAACCTATTGAGAATTAACCAGGACCTCGTGAGCTTGTATCAGGCACGCCGGCCCTATCACGAACCACCGCCTGCTCAAGGCCTCTAATCCACCCCGCTCTTGGCGGCCTCGACCGGCTCTCCGGTGCCAGGTCCAGGGTTTCCGACCCTGACGGGACCCCCATAAACAGGGCCTCCCGTCGGGGTTCAAAAAGGTGCAAAACGCGGAGGTTGCAATGAGGTCCGCTGCTGGCGCATAGTTCAGCCGGCATGGAAGTCGCAAAACAAACAGGTCGGACACGTCGCGGATCCGCGGGATCTCCTGTAGGCCGCGTGCCCCCACGCGGCGTTCCGGATTCGTCTCAACAGAGCCCGCTGCTCAGCCCCCTCTGTTCCCTCCTGTTCGGCCTGTTCTCCCTTCCTTTGCTGCTGAGATCCCTCTGCTCCCTCCTGTTCCATCTGGTCTCCGATCGCTTCAGCCCGCGCCGGCTGCTCAATAAAAGTGGAAGCGGCGTCCCGCCGCTTTGCCCGGCCCTTTTCCCCAGGTCCCTTTCCTCCCGCTTGCCGGAGATCCCGGCGCATGCTGACACCGCCCCCGGAGTGCGCTCGTCCTGCCGACGCCAAATGCCTTTCGATCAGTATCTTACACCACGAATCACACGGATCATGCCCAGTTCTGTGAACACAGTTTCCCGTGTCCATCCAGACTCAACTAACTGGCGCTCAACATGTTGCAAACTCTGGAACCTCTCTGGAGTTTGTCCGGTTTTTCCCGAAACACTCCCCCGCACCTCCCTCACCTCGGCCACGCCGACAAATTCAAATGCTTTGCCCTCAACATTATACGCACGCCGGAACTCGTCGGACTTTGTCCGAAAAACCGGCCGGATGGGGGGACAAACTACCCCCTTTGCCGCACCGAAGCGCAGCGAAGGCGTGTCGCCCACGACCCACGACCCACACCCCCCGACCCGAGCCCCATCCCCGGGGTTTGGCTTGCCGTCAGGCGCCGCGAGCGAATAACTTGGACCTCTATGGAGCAGAGATTTTGGCCGCCGGCCAGCCGCGAACGAGTCGCACATGCGCGCAAGATGCTGCCCCGCATCCCGCCGGCTCACCGGCTGCGGATCCACGCAAGCCTGGCGCTGGCGCTGACAGGGCTTTTGTGGGGTTGCTCCCGGGCAGACCACGCGATGGCGCTGCCGGGCCCGGTGACCACCGCCGCCGGAGGCTACGCGCTGGCCATGCAAATCCAAAGCGAGGCGGCCCCACGGACTTATCTTTCCAGAGTGCTCGTTGTGCTCCACCGCGACGGGCAGGACTTTGAGGTCGCCAAAGTCATTTACGGATTCAACTCATTGATGAGAGACGGAAGCGCCCTCCAGGTGACGATGGACAACACCCGCATGCGCGCATTCATTCCGACGAATAGTCCCGGCCCCGCCGGGCGCACTGTCCCCCCCGAGGCGCCGCCGGTCCTCCTCTCAGGCAAGGATGTCTGGGACGTGCTCGAAATCGCCAAACGAAACGGGTTGGGCGAGTTCTGCGCGATCGTCCCGCCGGGAGACGAAACCATTTTCTTCCAGCTCGAAGGCTCGGTAGAAGGTTCGGTCTGGCATATCACCGCGGATGGCTTGAACTCGCAAGGTCCCACCGCCCAGCTCCGAATGAATATCGATGCGGCGTCGGGAAACGTGCTCAGCCGCCACCTCCAGCGCCTGCCGGGACGCCAATGAACAAAGAAACTCAATCACATAGGACCGCGGGCGCCCTCCTCCTCGCAGGCGTCCTGTTTATCGCCGCTTCTTGGCCCTGCCCCGCTCTTGGCGCCGACGACTTCGAAGTCCGTTTCCATTCCCCTCCCGCCGAGGCTAAGCCGTGGGTCTATTGGTATTGGATGAACGGCAATATCAGCCGCGAAGGCATCCGCGCCGATTTGCAGGCCATGCAAGACGCCGGCATCGGGGGCGCGATGGCCTTTGACATCGGGCTGCTTCCGCCCGGGCCGATCAGCGTTCGCAGCCCGCAATGGTACAAATTGGCGGAGTTCGCGGCCCAGGAGGCGGCAGTGCGCGACATCAAACTCAGCTTCAGCAGCCCGGGCTGGACTGCCAGCGGCGGACCCTGGATCACTCCCGAGCTGGCGATGCAGGAGTTGACCTGGAGCGAGGTGGTCCTCGAAGGCCCGATTGATATTTCCGGCACCCTTCCCAAGCCGCCGGCGAAGCTCGGCTGGTATCGTGACGTAGCGCTCATCGCCTTCCCAACGCCGGCGGGCGACGAACTCTCCCTCAAAGCCTTGCTGCCCCGGTTTCTCGACGCCGAGGGCAAATCGCTCTCCGAGGCGACTAACCTTCTGGCGGGCAACCTGGATGCGGGCGTCTCCGTGCCGGCGGAGATCTTTGTCGCTTTCGAGCAACCGGTCGCGCTTCGTTCTTTGTTTGTTCGCGCTGCCGCCCAGGCGGGCCTCGACTCCGCCTTGCTGCAAGCGTGGAATCAGGAAACCGCAACCTACGAGCCGGTTGCCGACCTGAGACTGCGCTCATCTGGAACCGGCTCGCCGCTCATCGGCAGTGCCGTCTTTTCAGCCGCGCGGGCGCGGAATTTCCGGCTGGTCTTTCCCGGCCTGGCGCGAGGCGCCCGGGTGAGGCTCGAACAACTGGATCTACGCGGCGGCGCCCGCGTGGCCGATTGGCCGAGCAAGGCTGGTTTCGGCAACGAGCGAATCGCCCTGGAGCCCGCCCCTGTTCCGGCGCAGCCGCAAGACATCATCCAGCCCGACCAGGTGATCGATCTCACTGGCAAGCTTGGCCCGGACGGCAAGTTGACATGGTCGGTGCCGGCGGGACGGTGGACCGTCCTGCGCCTCGGCCACACGGCAACGGGTATGCATCTCTATCCGCCGCCCGCGGGAGCCGACGGCCTCGAATGCGACAAGCTCAGCCGCGCCGCCGCCGATTTTCATTACGATCACGTCATGACCCCGCTGCTCCAGCAATGCGGCCCGGATCTCGCCCGGAAGGTCCTCGCCTGCTTCCACATCGACAGTTACGAAGCGGGGTGGCAGAACTGGTGCGCCGATTTTCCCCAGGCCTTCCGCGCCCGCCGCGGCTACGACCTGCTGCGGTATCTGCCGGCGGTCACCGGCCGGGTGGTTGGCGACCTGGCGACCGCGGAACGCTTTCTCTGGGATTTTCGCCGCACGATCGCCGATCTCTACGCCGAAAACCATTATGGGCGCCTTGCCGAACGCTGCCATGCCGACGGCCTCGGCTTCTCCACCGAACCTTACGGCGGCCCTTTCGAGTCGCTGCAGATCGGCGGACGCGCCGATCATCCGATGACTGAGTTCTGGCTGCCGGGCAATCCTCGCGGCCCGAAAGCGGATTTCCAGGCGGTCTTTGCCGGACGCACCACCGGCAAGCGAATCATCGGCGCGGAGTCGTTCACCTCGGAGGAGCCCTGGACGCAGCATCCTTTTTCGGTCAAGGCGCTGGGCGATTTCGCCTATTGCTCGGGAGTCAACCAATTGGTGGTTCATGTCTTCGCTCATCAGCCTGACACCAACGATTCCCTGCGCCCTGGGTTCACCTGCGGCGCCAACGGCCTCCACTTCGACCGCGGCAACACCTGGTGGACCCAGGGGCGCGAATGGGTGAGCTATCTGACGCGCTGCCAGTCGCTGCTCCAAACTGGCGAGCACGTCGCCGATGTCCTCTACTTTCAGGGCGATGACGCGCCCAACGGCGTCGGCCCCTTCGAACCGGCGCTGCCCGATGGCTATGACTTTGATGTCTGCGGCACCGAAGTCCTGCCGCGACTGACCGCGCGGGACGGACGCGTGGTTTTGCCCGGCGGCAAGAGCTATCGATATCTCGTGCTGCCCGGTCCAGGGCGGATGACGACGGCTTCGCTGCGCAAGGCAGCCGAACTCGCCAGAAACGGAGCAACCCTCATCGGCTCTCCGGTGATCGCATCACCGAGCCTGGCGGATTTTATCGCGGGCGCTGAGCCCATGGCGGCGCTGGGCCGGGAATTGTGGGGCGCGGACCCGCGGGAGGCTTCAGGCACGCGGACGGTCGGGCAAGGACGCGTCATCTGGGGCCGGACGTTTTCGGAGATCCTGAAACAAGATCGGCTGGCGCCCGACTTTGAGTTCGACAGCAGTTCCAGGCTTGTGCTGCACCATGTCCATCGCCAAACCGCTTCGGCGGACATTTATTTCGTGGCGAACGCAACCCCCAGCGCCGGGTGGGTCAACTGCCGATTCCGCGTCGCGGGCAAGGCCCCGGAATTGTGGCGGCCGGATGACGGCAGTATTGAAGCCTATCCCTTTTTTGAGCCGGCCGGCGCTGCGACGAGGGTTCCGCTTTACTTCGATCCTGCCGGCGCTCTCTTCGTGGTCTTCCGCCATCCGCTGACGAACCAGCCGACGCTGGTTGGCGCCACGCGTGATGGCCAGGATATTCTGGCCAGAAGATATGCCCAACCCGCCCCGCCCCCGGCGCCGAATCAAAACCGCAGCGTGACCAATAACTTCACTATGGCCTTCTGGGTCCGGCCGGCCGACGATATCCCCCTGCCGCGCCAGGCCACCAATGGCATCGCCTGGGACAACCAGAACTGGGCTGTGTACCCGCCGCCGGGCCATGACCTTTACGGAGAGGGCCACGCGGGCGCCGGCGTCTCGGTCGGGCGCAACGGCATTTGCGTTTTCGATCACTGGGCCGGCAATGCCGCGCCCGTGCTGGTTTATCAATCGCCAAGCCGCCTAATGGATTGGACCCAGGTAACGGTCGTTTTCCACGATCGGCGGCCCAGCTTGTTCATCAATGGCCTCTTCGTGCGCGCCGGCCTCCGATGCACCGAAGCGGTCCATCCCGGTGTCGGGGTGGCCGTTCCCTCCCCCTACCCAGTCGTTCCATTCCAGGGCTGGCTGGCTGGCATCTCGCAATCCACAAAGACGCTGGACGAAGATGAGATTGCGCAGCTTGCCGCCGCCCGGCCTGAGGCGCTCCCCGCGGCAAGCGAGGCTCCGGCCATCAAGTTTGCCGCCGCGACTTCCGGCGCCCTCCGCGTCCAGGTTTGGGAGCCGGGCCGCTATGAGCTCCACTTTAGCGATGGCGCAGCCCGCACGCTGCCCGTCGCTCCCCTGCCCAGCCCGCTGGATATCTCCGGCCCCTGGACGATTCACTTCCCGAAGGGCCGGGGTGCTCCCGCCGAGATTGAACTCACCAACCTAATCTCATGGACCGAGTATCCCTCCGGCGGGGTCCGGCATTTCTCCGGCACAGCGGTCTATGAAACCGAGTTCAACGTTCCCGCCGATTTCGCGCCGAACCACGTGCTGGCGCTGGACCTCGGGGAGGTGCAGGTGATCGCGGAACCGGTCCTCAACGGCCGCGAGCTTGGCGTGCTCTGGAAACCGCCCTTCCGGGTGGAAGTAACCAACCTTTTGAAACCCGGCCGCAACCGGCTCGAGGTGCGCCTCACCAACCTCTGGCCCAACCGCCTGATTGGCGACGAACAGTATCCTGACGACTGCGCCCCGCAAGGCGTATGGAAGAGCGGGAGCATTCCCGCCTGGCCGGCTTGGCTGCGCCAGGGCCGCCCCCGGCTCGAATCCCGCCGCTTCGCCTTCGCCACCTTCCGTTACTGGGACTCAAAAAGCCCGCTGCTTCCCTCCGGACTCCTCGGCCCGGTGACCATCCAGGCCGCGGAACGGGTTGAGGTCAGGTAAGACCTGCCTCGGAAACTGCTTGCCGCGCGTCGGAAAGAGACACCGCCGCCGCGCGGCGCGATTTGCCGGTTTCCTCGAAGAGACTGAATAGGAGAGATAACACCACGAACCCAGCGGAAACGAAGAAGACACCTTGCGTCACAAGATTCGCCACCTCCGATCGCAACACTCCGGTAAACCCCAACAGCGCAGCCACCAGCACGATGGCAAACCAATTCCTCGCTCGATTCAGCATGAGACACTTTCGTCGCGCGAGCGATTCGGCCCAATCGGGTCTGTCCCTGATCGAGAGCGGGAAGGATTCCCCAAGGAGCGGTAGGTTAAAACGCTCTTAGGGCCTGTCGCTTCGAGGAGGAATAGCAGCCAGGAGCCAGCGCTGACTCTATCGCAACCAGGGCGCAATTCGTTCCTGGCTCCAGATGGCATCGATAGGCTGCCGGGCGCGGACCAGGGCAACTTGTTTGCCGTTGACCAGCACCTCGGCGGCGAGCGGACGACTGTTATAATTGGAGGCCATGACCGAGCCGTAAGCGCCGGCGCTCATCAAGGCCAGGCAGTCCCCCTGCCCGACTTTGGGCAGCGGCCGATCGTGGCAAAAGCAGTCGCCTGACTCGCAGATCGGCCCTACGACGTCGGATTTGACGAGCGGGCCGCTCTTGCGGGTCAGCGGCACGATCTCGTGATAAGCCTCGTACAGGGCCGGCCGGATCAAATCGTTCATCGCCGCATCGACAATGAGGAAATGCTTGCGGCCGGTGCTTTTGACATACTCGACGCGGGTCACCAGCACGCCCGAGTTGCCGGAGATGAACCGGCCCGGCTCCAGCAGAACGCGCAAGCCCAGCGGCTGGAGCAGCGACATCAGACGAGCCGTGTACTTTTGTGGAGTAAGGATGTCTTTGGCCGCGGTGGATTTCCACCAGGCGGGCGAACCGCTCGCTAGCGCCGGTTCGTACACAATGCCTACTCCACCACCCAGGCTAAAGAATTCGAGGCCGTGTTTTGCTTTCAGCCGCGCCACCAGCGGCGCCATTTTGCGCACCGCCTGCTCGAAAGGCGTCACCGCGGTGATCTGGGAACCAATATGCATCTGGATTCCCAGCAGCCGCAAATGTTTGAGCCTGGCCGCGCGTTCATAGACTCCTTCCACCGCTTCGAAAGCGATTCCGAATTTGTTCTCATAGGTGCCGGTGGTGATTTTCTTATGCGTGCCGGCCGCCACGTCCGGATTGACCCGGACGGCGACTGGAGCCGTCTTGCTCATCCGGGCGGCCAGGCGATTAATGCGTTCCAATTCCGGCTCGCTTTCGGCGTTGAAGCAATAGATGCCTTGCTCGAGGGCGTAGGCGATTTCCTCCTCGCTCTTGCCGACCCCCGCAAAGACGCACTGGCGCGGGTCGCCGCCGGCGGCGATGATTCGCCTCAACTCGCCGCCGCTGACCACATCGAAACCCGAGCCTAATCCGGCCAGGAGGCGCAGAACAGCGAGGTTGGAGTTGGATTTGGCGGCGAAACAGATCAGGTGGCCGGCCCCGGCCATGGCGCGATCCAGCTTCTCGAAGTGATCCACCAGCGTATGCTGTGAATAAACGTAGAGGGGCGTCCCGAACTTCCGGGCCAGCGCTTCGAGCGCTACGCCCTCGCAATGGAGCCGGCCGCCAATGTAATGAAAATCATGCATAGCACAATGATCGCCTGGTCCAACGCCAGGCCTGGAGTCCCACCGACGAAAACAATCGGTGGTCTGTAGTCTAATGTCCAACAAAAACAAAACACAAAAGGCGCAAGAAGAGCAATCGCTTGCGTCCCTTGCGCCTTTTGGCGGAGATTGACGAGGAGCTATTCAGCCAGAATCCTGGCTCGCTCACTGTGATACTGGGCGGGAGTCACAAGGTCGGCCCTATACTTCCGGAGCAACTCCTGCAAGCGCTCTTGTTTATCCGCGGAAATGGGCAGCGGCGGGGCCGACAACGGCTGGATAGCGCTAACAAAAATGGGAGGCATTGCAGGCTTCTTGGCAGGCTTGGGCGGCTGCGGCTGGGCCGGGGCGTTTGGCTGCGGAACCGGGCTTGACTCCGGCTTAGACGTTACAGCGGCCACAGTGACCGGGGCCGGAGTAGCGGGTTTTGTTGTGACGCTCGGTTGCTCGGACTTGGCCGCCACAGGCGGTGGGGTGGCAGGAGCCTCAGTCTGCAGTTGGCTCATCCTCTGTTCCAAGGCCACGCGCGCCTTGGCAATAATCTCCGGGTCGGCGGAGGGCGGCAGCACCACGACAACATGAGGAGGCGGTGGAGCGGCCGGGGCAACTGCGGGCGCTAGAGCCGGAACCGGGACCGCAACGGGCGCAGGCGCCGGTGCGACCACAGGCGCAGATGCGACCACAGGCGTGGGTGCAACCACAGGCGTGGATGCGACCACAGGCGTGGGTGCAACCACAGGCGTGGATGCGACCACTGGCGCTGGAGCCGTCCCCTGGGCCTGCATGTGACTCAGTTTCTCCTCCATTGCCGCGCGCGCCTTGGCGATGGCGTCCGGATCAACGGAGGGCACCGTTGCCGCGACAGGATGAAAAGACGGCGCCGGGGCGGGCGCAACCGCGGGCGCCGAAGCCGGGGCGGGAGCCGGAGCCGGGGCGGGAGCCGGAGCCGGATGCGGCGTCGCAACCACGACGGGCGAAGCAGGAGCTGGGGCCTGTGGGGCCGTTTCGCTCACCTTTTGCCGCATAGCTTCACGCGCTTTCTCGAGCCACTCCGGCGAGGCAGCCTGGGGAAGAGCGGCCGCAGGCGTGACGGCTTGTGGCTTCGCGCTCGGAGCAACGGCTGCTTTCTTGGGCGCAGGCTGAGCCGGCGGCTTTTGTGGCTGAGCAGCGGGTTTTGAAACGGCATTCGTGGCCGGAGGGCACGGGGCCTGCAACTCTTGGACTTTTTGTTCCAAGGCTGCACGCGCTGCGGCTTGGGCCTCGGTGTCCGCTCCGCGAACGGACACGGGGACTATGCATGCGACCGTCGCGCAGAGGGTCAACAAGGTTTTTGAAGTCTGCATGAGTGCTTTTTACGTCAAAATTCTTCCGGATGCAATAGGTTATTGCGGGCATGGGCGGGTCGAAGGGCGGGTATCGAGGGGGGGCGACGCTGCGTTTTCGCCGCCCTCGACCTCCACCTTCGACCCTCCACCCGCTTCAGGAGGGCGTGGCCAACCGCCGCCAGGCAGCCGGATAGGGATACAGGAGCAGGGAGCGCAGCATCAGCCGCTTGACATCGCGCCGCGAGACTTTGATGTGCCGACAGGGGTCGAGCACGTTTTCGACGCGGAGCAGCCTGAGCGTGCTCAGACCGATGAGAATGGGCCAGGCGCAGGCAAGCCGGACGCGGACGCAGCGGCGCGGTAGTGTGTTCGTATAGGCCCACCCGGCCAGCAGGTGCGCTTCGGCCCGCTCCAGCCATGGATTATACAGGGGGCGGAGGCGCGCCTCGGCGCTTGGGTCCAGCAGATCGTGGGGTTTGAGGGCCAGGCCGGCCAGCTTATCGGCGGGCAGGTAGCAGCGGCCGTGGCGCAGGTCGGTGGGCAGGTCGCGCAGGATGTTGACCAGTTGCAGGCCTTTGCCGAAGCGAACCCCCTGAGTCAATAGGAACGCATCATCCAGCGGCGCCTTGGGAAAGAGCTGCGCCCGGCAAATCCGGGTCCAGAATTCTCCCACACAGCCGGCGACACGGTAGGTGTAGTCATCCAAATCCTGCTCGGTTCCCAGCGCCAGGACATTGTCCGCCGACGCGCCGGCGAATCGGCGCAGGTCCAGTTCCTGCCCGCTGGCAATGATGTCCAGAACCTGCCGGATGAGGCGCTGGTCCTCGGAAGGCTGGGCCTGGAGCAGCGCCAGAGATTCTTCGCAGTTTTCCAGCAAAACGCGTTCAGCCGGGATGCCCTGCTGCCGGGCTAACCCACCGAAATTAAGGGACGTTTGGTCCGACCCTGCGATTCTTTGGTCCAACCCTGCGATTCTACGGCGCAAAGCTTCGAGCGCTTGCAGCCGCAGGTCCACCGCCACCAATTCGGTATCGGCGATGGTGTCCGTAGTGCGTGCCAGCAGGTAGGCCAGACCGATCGGAGTCCGAATCCGGCCGGGCAACACGCGCAAGGTCAGATAAAACGAGCGCGACACCTCGCGCAGGAGGGATAACTGGAGGGCGGAGGCGCTCATGCGGAAACCGACCCGCCAAGGCGATGCTTGATAGCTTTCATGCCGGCGCGGCTCACTATGCGGCGGCCCTTGCGCGATTGCAAGCCGGCTGCAAACTGCGTTGAGTCGAGCGAAAGAAAGCTTTAAGCTGCCTCGGTTTCCGGTCGAGGGCGGCGGGAGAGAGAGCGTAACGAATGGTGCATCCGCATGTCGAAATGTGAAGCGTTCGGTGGCGATATTCTTTGCGATGCTGATCCTGGGTGTGGTGTTCACCGCCATCACCTGGGCGCAGGTGTATCGGCTCACCCCGGAGCACCGGCGGCGGCGCATGTTGCGCTGGCTCTTGGGCTGGACGTTCAAAGGCCTCCTGGTGCCTTTGGGGCTTTGGACAGTCATGAACTGGGGAGTGTCATGGGACCTGCAGCCGTTCATGCCCGATGTGCAGGCGCTGCAATACAGCGGCGGCAAGTGGTATCTCCCGTTTCTGCGTTTCACAGGATTCGGCGTTTTTATCGTCACCTCGTATTGGACGGCCCTGACGCTGGGGTGGGTGCTGGTGAGGACGGCTGCGGGGCTGCAAGGAGAGCCGCGGGCGAATTTCAAGGGGCTGTGCTGGACGTGCGCGGTTTGGCTGGCTGCGCCCGTCGCGCTCATCGCGCTGTTCGGAAGTTGGGGAGCGTTGGGGCTGGCGGCCATGGCCATCCTCGTGCCGGTGGCCGGATATGCGCCGGCGCTCCTGGAACTCAAGGCCCTGCCGCCGATGTATGCCCGGGCGATCGCGCGCATCAAGTTCGGCAAATACGCGGAAGCGGAGTGGGAGATCATTCGCGAGCTCGAGAAGAGCGAGGACGACTTCGACGGCTGGATGTTGCTGGCGGAGCTTTACGCCACCCAATTCCACGATTTGGGGGAGGCGGAGCAGACGATCATGGAACTTTGCGAGCAGCCGCGGCTCAACCCGTCGCAGCTTGCCATCGCGCTGCACCGGTTGGCGGACTGGCATTTAAAGCTGGCCTCCGATCCGGACGCCGCAAGGCGGGCGCTGGAGGTGATCTGTTCCCGCTTGCCGGGTACGCACCTGGCGCGCATGGCCCGGCTTCGAATCAATCAGTTGCCGGACACCCGCGAGGAGCTGCGCGAGCAACAGGCTGCCCGACCCATTCCCCTGCCCGCCCTGCACGAACCGCGCGATGACGCCCGCGAGACTGACTCGCCGCGACCGGGCCCAAACGAGCCCTTCGAACAGGCAAACCGCTGCGTGGAGCAGCTCAGGAAGAATCCAAACAACGTCCCCGCCCGGGAAAAGCTGGCGCGTCTTTTCGCCGAGCAGTTGAGCCAGCCGGACCGGGGCATCGAACAGGTGATGTTGCTGCTGGAACTGCCGGACCAGCCGGATATGAAACGCGCAGAGTGGCTGGCGCTGGCCGCCGTGTGGCACCTGGATTACCGGCAGGACGCCGAGGCCGGCCGCCAACTGCTCGAACGCATCATCCGCGATTTCCCCCACTGCCCCCAAGCCATGGCGGCGCGGAGGCGGATGGGGATGTTCATCGGCTAAATGAAGCGATGAGATAGACTATGAACGCTGCCTTTTTTTCTTCGCGCCCATGGCGTTTTTTGCACTTGGTGGTGCTGCTGGCGTTTATCGGCGCGATGCTCTTCCTGCTGGCTCGTCCTGGTCCAACCGACACGCCGCCGGCCCCGCTGGTAGTGATGGACCCGAGCTACAAGATTCCCCGGCAGAAAGTTTCCCTGTTCGATCGTTGGGTCCCCATGCGTCCCGGCTGGGGCTGGCTCTGGCGTTTGAAGGAAACCATCGTCGGCCGGCGCAAAATCATCACTCTTGAAGGCGCCGTCTGGGACCTCTCGGGAATATCTGAATCTGCATTATCCGGTCTTTGTCCGGCCCAGCCAGATTTCTCTGGAACCAATGGGCTGAAGGCTTGGCTCCTCTCAAACACCGGCCTGGTGGAGCTGCGCGCTCGGCTCAAACAAACGCCCGGCTGTGATCTCCTCTTCTTGCCGCGCATAATGACCGGCGAAGGCGGTCAAGCCGGAATGCACTCAGGGCCTTCAATCGGCTCGATCCCGGCGGGCGGCGCTGGCTTGGACATCGATCTGGTTTCGCGCCTGCGCCAAACCAATATCGACCTGATCTCCATTGTCTCGCTGTCCGCGCTCGTCACTAACGCCGTTGGGAACGACGCCGTTTCACCCCTGCCGGCCCGGATTTCGGTGCAGACAAACTTCACCGCAGCCAGCCGGGCGCAGTTCCCCAACGGAGGCGGTGTGTTCTTCCTGGATAGCAGCCCCGCCGGCCCCGGCCAGAAGCGTGTGGGTGTCATCCTGTCGGCAAGCGTGCCGCCAAAAGGATAGACAACGCCCGGGGCGAGCCCCTCCCCTCGACCCTCGACACCCGACCCTCGGCACTTTAGAGCCGTGCGACCAACAGTTCGCGCTGGAAGATCAGCTCTTTGGGCAGGTGGGAGTAGAGCCTCATGAAGAGTTCTTCCTGCATCATGATTTCGCGCCGCCACTCATCGTCGCGCACCGCCTGGAGCAGATCAAAGCTGGCGGGGGTAACGTTGGGCAGGCCGCGAAGGTCAAAGCTCTTGGGATTCGGCACCCAGCCGAGCGGACATTCCTCGGCGTCCATGCGGCCGTGGCAGCGTTCGACAATCCAGCTCAGCACCCTCATGTTCTCGCTGAAGCCCGGCCAGAGATACTCGCCCTTCTCGTTCTTGCGGAACCAATTCACGTGGAAGATCCGGGGCGGATGCTTGATCGTCCGGTGCATGTTGATCCAGTGGCGGAAATAATCGCCCATGTGATAACCGCAGAAGGGGAGCATCGCCATGGGATCGCGCCGGACCTGGCCCGCGCCGCCCACCGCCGCGGCGGTCATCTCCGAGCCCATCGTCGCGCCGATGTAGACGCCATGCACCCAGTTGAACGCCTGAAAGACCAGCGGCATCGTGTCGCCTCGCCGGCCGCCAAAGATGATGGCGCTGATGGGCACGCCCTCAGGATCGTCGGCCTCGGGAGCCAGCACCGGGTTATTCTTCATCGGCGTGCAAAACCGGCTGTTCGGGTGAGCCGCCTTCTCCTTCGAGTCCGGCGTCCATTTGTTGCCCTTCCAGTCCAGGCATTCCTTCGGAGGCGGGCCGTCCTTGCCCTCCCACCAGACATCCAGATCCGGAGTCAGGGCGACATTGGTGTAAATGGTGTCGTGAGAAATCGTCGCGAGCGCGTTGGGATTGGACTTCGTGTTGGTCCCGGGCACGACCCCGAAATAGCCGGCCTCGGGATTAATCGCATAGAGGCGGCCGTCGGAGGCGGGCTTCATCCAGGCGATGTCGTCGCCGATAGTGCGGATTTTCCAGCCCTTGTAATGCGCTGGAGGAACCATCATGGCGAAATTGGTTTTCCCGCAGGCGCTGGGGAAGGCGGCGGCAATATAGGTCTTTTCGCCCTTGGGCGACTCGATGCAAAGGATGAGCATGTGCTCGGCAAACCAGCCTTCCTGCCGGCCGAGGTAAGAGCCAATGCGCAAAGCGAGACACTTCTTGCCCAACAGAACGTTGCCGCCGTAGTTGGATCCGACGGAAATAATCGCGTTGTCCTGGGGGAAATGCGCGATGTAGCGCCGCTCCGGGTTGACGTCCAGCATGCAATGCAAGCCGCGGTTGAACTCGTCGCTGTCACCCAACTCCCGGTAGGCGATGTCGCCCATGCGAGCCATGATGCCCATGCTCAGCACGACATAAAGCGAATCGGTCAATTCGATGCCTACCTTGGTGAGGGGCGATCCGGGCGGTCCCATCAGGTAGGGCACGATGTACATCGTGCGCCCATGCATGGAGCCGGATGCATAGCCCCGCAGCTTCTGGTACATCTCTTTGGGCGCCATCCAGTTGTTGGTGGGGCCCGCCTCCTCCTGGTCCACCGTGCAAATGTAAGTGGATTGTTCGACACGAGCGACATCGTTCGGGTTGGATCGATGATAGTAGCAGCCGGGCAGCTTTTTTTGATTCAGCTTCACCAGAATGCCCTTCGTGACGGCCTCCTCCGTGAGCGCTTTGCGTTCGGCCGCCGAGCCGTTGCACCAATACACCTGGTCAGGCCGGCAGAGATTCACCATCTCCTGCACCCAGGCCAGCACGGCTTTGTTTGTCGTGTTGCCCATTCCCAATGTTTCTTTTGTCGTACTCATGTCGTTGGCTCTTCTGTCATCCGCCCCGGCGATATAACGCGAGAACGGAAAAATTAAGCTCAGTGTTTATTTAGATCAAGTTCCGCGGGCCTGGTTCACTGATCGAGGCCGCGCAACACCGGCGCCCGGCTGCCCCGCACCAGTCCTGACGACGGCTGGCGTCGGAACGCCCGGCAGGCTCATACAGCACCCTGGGAGAAAATGCAATCGAGAATTGAATTGTCGTTGGCTCCGCCCTAGGCTCACCGCCCAATGAATGAAACATTCATGCGCGAAGCCATCCGGCTTTCAATCCGGAAGATGCGCTCCGGCCAGGGCGGCCCCTTTGGCGCCGTGGTGGTCCACAACGGCCGCATTGTCGGGCGCGGCTGGAACCAGGTAACCTCCATCCACGACCCGACCGCCCACGCCGAAATCGTCGCCATCCGCGCCGCTTGCAAACGGTTGAAGACCTTCAACCTGCCCGATTGCGATTTATACACCAGTTGCGAGCCATGCCCGATGTGCCTCTCGGCCGCCTATTGGGCTCGCCTCCGCGCCGTCTTTTACGGCAACACCCGACGCGACGCCGCCAGCATCGGCTTCGATGATGATTTCATCTATCGCGAGGCGGCCCTGCCGATTCGGAAACGGTCCCTCGTGATGAAACCGCTCCTGCGCAAGGAAGCCCTCGCGGCCTTTGCCGAGTGGCGGCGGAAATCGGATAAGGTTTTGTATTAGAGCGTGTCCGGACTCCGCAGAGTCCAGCCCTCCGGTGAAGAACTCGCGCAACGTTTTAACGTTCTAACGTTTTAACGTTCCGGAAATCTCCAGCATCCGCTGGATGGGCAGCCGGGCGCGGCGGATGACCTCCTCGCTCAACTCAACGCGCGGAGCGAGCCGCTTCATGCAGTCGCGAACCTTTTCAAGCGTGTTGAGCTTCATGTATTTGCACTCGCTGCAATGGCACGGATCAGTCGGCGCCCGCATCGCGTCAAAGGACGGCGCGCAGATGAACTCTTTGCCGGGGCATTCCCGCTGCATCCGGTGAATAATCCCCGATTCTGTTGCCACGATGAATTGGCGTGCTGAATTGGTTCGGCACCAGGTGATCATCTTCTCCGTCGAGCAGACGGTGTCGGCCAAGTCGCGCACCTCGCGCAAGCTTTCGGGATGGACTACCACTTTCGCCTCGGGATAGGCCTGGCGAAGGCACAACAGGCTCTCGCGCCGAAATTCGACGTGGGCGTAACAGTTCCCCCGCCATAGCGTCATCGGCCGCCCGGTCTGCTCGATAACCCAGGCCCCGAGGTTCTCATCGGGCACAAACAGCAGGTCTTTGTCCTTCGGCGCGGCCTGGACGATCTGGACCGCGTTGCCGCTGGTGCAAATGACATCGCTCAGCGCCTTCACCTCGGCGCTGCAATTGATATAAGTGATCGTGTAAAAGTTCGGATTGGTCCTCTGCAGCTCCGCCAACCGGGCCGCCGGGCAACTCTCCTCGAGCGAACAGCCAGCCGCCTTGTCGGGCAGAATCACCACCTTGTTCGGGTTGAGGATCTTGGCCGTCTCGGCCATGAAATGAACGCCGCAAAAGACAATGACGTCCGCCTGGGTTTGTGCCGCCTGTTGGGACAGCCCGAGCGAGTCGCCGACAAAATCAGCAATATCCTGGATCTCCGGCACCTGGTAGTTGTGCGCCAGGATAAGGGCATTGAGCTGCTTCTTGAACACCAGGATCTCCCGCGACAGCGCATCAATTTGCGCCCGGGGCAAAGGCTTGCGCACCGGGAATCGATCCACGCCTGTCGAAACTTGGGCTGCGATTTCAGTCATTCCTAAAAGCCTAAGCCGCCGCCCCAACAACGTCAATGTAGGGCTGACGTTAAAGCGTTAGAACGTTAGAACGGCCGAAGACCGATCATCCCCGGCTGCCGCGCTCCCGCCGTTTTAACGTTTCACGTTTCACGCTCCACGCTCCACGCTTCACGCCTTCCTATGCCGCGCCAGAAACCCGGGCTCGGTCCCCGCCAGGTCGGCGCGGCGTTGCCGGGCGATCAGCGACCCATAGATGCGCGCGTCGCGAATCAGCATCTCCAGCCGGTTGCGCAGCGAGTCGCTGACGATCTGGCCTTCCTTGACATCGACGTCCTCTGTGAAGCCTACGCCGTAAGGCAGCGTCCAGGCATAGCATTGGCGAGCGATGGTGCGCAACTGGTCGGTGGCTGTCAGGCCCTTCTCGTGCGAAGCGACAACGGTGGCGAAGAGCTTGCCGGCGAACTCGTGCCAGAAATGGTCGAGAAAATTCTTCATCACCCCGCTCAGGCCGCCGTGATAGTCGGGCGTGCCGAGGATCACCACATCCGCCCGCTCAACCCGCGCCTGGAGCGCGGCGTAGCCCGGCAGTTCGTGGGCCGTATCCGGGTTGTAAAGCGCAAGCGGCTCGCGCTGAAAGTCCAGCACATCGACCATGCAGCCGCAGCCTTGGAGCTCTTTCGCCACATGCTGAATCACCACGCGTGTCACCGACCCACGCTGCAAGCTGCCCACCACCGCCAGGATGTTCAAGGATGCTTCGGCCATGCGTTCAGAGTAGCAATCGTTTGAGAGATTGTCGAATCGCAGAGGCGGGGAACGTGATGCGTAATGCGTGATACGTAAGGCGTAAAAACGTAAAACGTAACGGGATGCGCGGAGACTGAGCGCCTTGCGTGAGGATCACGCATGCGGACCGTCAATATGCTTGAATTCGCAGCCAAAATGGTCTGGCATTGCCAATGCTTAGGCTATCTGTGGAAACGGAGCCGGATTATGAGAGAAACTCGAACAACTCAAGGCAGCGCCTTCACGGTGGTGGATCTCCTGATAGTGATAACCGTTCTCTTGTGCGTAATGGCGGTTATACTCCCGGGGCTGGCAAAAGCAAGAGTGCGCAAAGGTATCAGTTGCAACAGCAACCTGAGACAAGTTGGTTTGGCATTCAAAACCTGGGCAATCGACAACACCGACAAGTTTCCCATGCAGGTCTCGGTGACCAATGGCGGCACGATGGAACTCGTCAAAGAAGGCAACGTGTGGCCGCACTTCATGGTCATGTCCAATGAACTCAGCACGCCTAAAATCCTGTTCTGTCCGGAAGAAAGCGATGGTCGCCGGAAAATGGCAAACGGATTTGCGCCGAGGTCTGCGAGCGAGTTGGCAGGCGCCAGGTTTGCCGCCGCCGGGTTTGCCGATCTCCCGCTTACTAACGACTTGCGCATCAGCTACTTCGTCGGAGTGGAAGCGCGGGATTCGTCTCCCAGCATGCTGCTCAGCGGGGACATTAATCTGCAAATCGACGGCCACCCGGTCCAGCATGGCCTCCGCAGCGTTTGGACCAACAGCACCCTGGTCTGGCTCAAACCGAAACACGACGGACACGGCAACGTCCTCCTCGCAGACGGAAGCGTCTCTCAGATCGATTCAAAAATGTGGCCCACGATCCTGGCAGGCACGGGCGTCAAAACCAATGTCCTGGCGTTTCCATAGTATGGAGGACTCGGTACCGCAGCGTTGTTCGACACGAGATCGGGCATTGCAGGTGCTCCTCTTGGCCTCAACCGGCGCGCTGTCCTGGCTAGCAATGATGGTCGTCCATGAGTTCGGCCATGTGCTCTTTGCCTGGCTGAGCGGAGGTGCGGTAGCACGGGTGGTGCTGGGGCCGCTGGAATTCTCTCGGACCGAGTTGGAGAAGAATCCTCACCCGCTGTTCGTCGCCTGGGGTGGCGCTTTGGTGGGGGTTACGCTTCCGCTTCTGGCTACCGTCTTCTGGCGTCTCAGGCGCTGGCCTGCCTGGTATCTTCTGCAATTCTTTGCCGGCCTATGCCTAATCAGCAATGGCATCTATTTGGGACTTGTGTCCTTCCTGCCTAACGCGGCGGATCCAGCCGATCTCATGCGCGAAGGGTGTCCACAGTGGGTCCTGGTTCTCTTTGGGATTGCCGCGTTCCCAATAGGTCTATCGCTGTGGAATGGTCTGGGGCCGCACTTCGGGCTGGCGGCAGCCCGTGGACGCGTCGATGCCCGGTTGGCACTTGGAACTTTTCTCTGCCTGCTGGCGCTGATAGGGATCGAAGTTGTGACCTATACCGGGTGAACCCTGATGCGAAATTTTAACAGTTTTGGAGTCATGCTGCTCAGGCTGGGCCGTGGATGCGCGCATCCGCGCGCTCAAGGCAACCCACCCGCAGAGCGCACCGAACCGATTGGGTAACCGAGAAAACTTGCAATATACTTACTCCCGTCTGTTTATAGTTGTAGATGGATCGTTTGCGTCATCGGGATAGGCTCCTGTCCCTGAAGTTTTCAACCATCGAGGCATGCTTCAGCGTGCCGATGTTGAATCTGACCTTGCCCAGCTATTCCTTTGTGCTGGCCTTTGCCGTTGCCGGCCTGGGTTGGCAAGCGGGCGCCGTCGGCTTGATGGCCGCCCTGCCCCACATTTGCAACTGTCTCCAGCCGGCGCTGCTGGCGGGGCTTTCCAAGCGCTTCTCGAACTACGGCATACTGGTGCTCATTTTTTTGCTGGGAGCGCTCCCGTGGATGCTGGCGTCGTTGTTCCCGTTTGTTGGGCCCTGGCGCGACCCGCTCTTCACCGGCATCCTCGTCATGGGCACCCTGGCCAACAGCGTCGGCAGCGTCGCGTGGTCGGCGGCAATCTCCGAACTGGTGCCCGAACGGTTGGGCGGCCGCTACTTTGCCCGGCGCAACCTGGTTTTCGGCGGCTGGACCTTGCTGGCCGTCCTGGCGGCCGGTTACATCGCCGAGTGGGGCCATAATACTCTCCGGGTGTTTGGGGGGATTTTCTTCGTAGCCGGCCTGGCGCGGCTGATGGGCCTGTTTTTTCTCACCCGCATGAGCTTCCCGCCTTCGGTTCGGGAGCGGCACTCCCGCTCGATTGCGCTGGCCGACCTGGCGGGCGCGTTGCGCGACCGCAATTACTTCTGGCTTTGTCTCTTCATCGGGGTTTGGGGATTGCTGCTCAACGCCGGCGCTCCATTCTATACGGTCTATATGGTCGATCGGCTGCACTGCGGCGTTGGCCAAATCGTCACGTGGACCACCCTGGGCAGCCTGGGCGGGCTGGCCACCCTCAAAGGCTGGGGCCGGTTATGCGAGCGCTTTGGCAACCGTCCCGTGCTGCAAGTCAGCGCGCTCTTATGGGCGGCGGCCGCCTTGCTTATGTGGAGTCCGGTGCCTTCAACTTGGCGCTGGCACCTTTACATCGGATTCTTCCTGGTCGGCGCCATGACCGCCGGTTTTCAGCTCGCCCAGTTCAACCTCATGGTCCGCCTGGCTCCCGCCGTGTTCCGCCCCGCTTACGTCGCCGTTTTCCTGGCATTGACCAGCCTGCTGACGGCCTTGGGGCCGATGCTCGGGGCCGCCTGGCTCAAGCTCATGCCGGCTCAAATCGGCCTGGCCCTGGGCCACCCTGTGCTCAGCTACCATTGGCTGTTTTTGATGTCGGGCCTTGGCTGCGCGCTGGCCACCCTGTTCGTCGAACGCATCCAGGAACCGGCCCAGCAGCCCGCCGTCAGCGTCTGGCGGGAGATGAAGACCATGCGCGCCTTCAACCCCATGTTGAGCATCCTCGCCGCCGGCCAATTGATGCTGACCCCTCGCGGCCTCGTTGCCCTCGGCCGCCGCTCCCTCCGCTCCGCGCGCCAGCAGGTCAAAGCGCTCGAAGACGTCGGCGAGGAAATCGTCCACGGTGGCCGCGCCATCCTCGCCAAACCCACCGACCCGAAAACGCCGGGAAAACGCGAGGCATGATGCCTAAATCGTAACTCGTAAAACGTAACGCGTAACAGGCTGCGAAGCGGTGCCGCTGTTCTTACGTTTTACGTTTTACGTTTTACGCGTTACGTTTTATCGTTCTAACGTTCTAACGCTTTAACGTTTCACGTCTCACGCTCCACGCTCCACGCCTTCACCTCCTCCGCTCCACCACTTCAACGACAGCCTTGTTCTTGGCGATGCAATTCGGGGGCAGGACCCCGCGCCAGTTGGTGCCGGCGTAGACCACAGCGCCGCGGCCCAGGATGCTGCCGGGATTCAGAACCGAGTTGCAGCCCACCTCGACCCCGTCTCCCACCAGCGCGCCGAATTTTCTCAAGCCGGTATCTCGCCGGCGGCCGTCAATCTCGACGGTGACGTTGCCGGGCAGCGATTTGACATTCGAGAGGATCACCCCCGCGCCGGCGTGTGATTTATAGCCCAGGATGGAGTCGCCGGCGTAATTAAAATGCGGCAGCGTCACGTGATTGAACAGCAGGGCGTTCTTCAGTTCGCAGGAGTTGCCTACCACGCAGTCATCCCCCACGATCACATTCTCGCGGATATAGGCATTATGCCGGATCTCGCAGTTGCGCCCGATAATGGCCGGCCCTTTAATCATCGCTCCGTCTTCGACCACTGTGCCCTCGCCGATAAAGACCCGTTCCCCGACGTAGGCGACCCCCTCGCAGCGGTTGTGCAGCCCGGGCTGCAAGTTCGCCTCGATATAGGCCTTGATCTTCTTCAGCGCTTCCCAGGCATAGTCGCAGCCCTCAAAAATGGCCGCGTGCTCCGTCTGGCTCAAATCGAATAAGTCGGCCGGTTTAAACATAAGTAAGGAATGCGCATTCCCCCTCTTTCTGTCAAACCCGGAAACGGCAGCCTCCGATCTTAGCCCGGCTATTTCATGATTATGAGGCCCCCATCGGCCGGCTGGACCGTAGCGCAGGCTTCCTACCCTGCTGTATCGCCGACTTCCAAGTCGGCAGGCTGCCGATCTAGCGGGCGGCGCGCAGGTCTGGAGACTCGCGATATGGCAGACTTGGAAGTTGCGCTGCCTGCGCGCTACGAAACATCCGGGTTAGTAAGGTCCGCGGATACAAGCCGCAACTTCTCGTTCGTAAAAGCTTCGGAGATGGTCGTGCAGTTCCAAGCCGAGGGGCGGGAGATCGGAGGCCGAAGCATTGGCCCGCGCCTGGTCCGGACGGCTAGCCCCGGGGATGACCACCGAAACGGCGTCGTGATCGAGAATCCAGCGCTGCGCCATCTGCGCCATGGTCATGCCGGAGGGAACCAGCGGCCGGAGCGCCTCCGCCAGCTCCACGCCTCGTTCGAACGGCAGCCCGGCAAAGGTCTCGCCCACATTAAAAGCCTGGCCGTTCGCGTTGAAGTTTCGATGGTCGGCCTTGGGGAATTGGGTCTCCCGGGTCATTTTGCCGCTCAAAAGGCCGCTGGCCAGCGGCAGGCGGACAATAATCGCCACCCCTTTCTCTCGCGCCCTCGGGAAGAGCGCGCCGATCGGCTTTTGCCGGAAGAGGTTGAAGATAATCTGCAGCGAACTAAGCCCCTCCTGCTCGAGGCACATGAGCGCTTCGTCCACCGATTCCACACTGGCGCCAAAATGACGGATCTTGCCTTCGCGCCGGAGTTTTCGCAGCCACTCAAACACTTCGCCGCGGCGCATGACTTCCCCGGGCACGCAATGCAATTGGGTCAGGTCCACCGTCTCGACACCGAGCCGCTTCAGGGATGCTTCGGTGGCAGCCCGCAGGCCAGCCTCGGTGTATTTGTCCGGGTAAAGGCTCGCTGTGCGGCCAAGTTTAGTCGCCACAAAGATTCGATCGGATCGGCTTTTCAGAAACTGCCCGATGAGCGTCTCGCTTCGTCCGTTGCCATAGACATCCGCGGTGTCGAAGAATGTAACGCCGCTCTCGACTGCCGTGGACAGGATTTCGAATGCGACCTTCTCGTCGAGGCGTCCCCACTCGGCGCCTCCAAGCTGCCAACAGCCGAGACCGATTTCGGAAACCCTTGCCCCGGTTTTGCCCAATAGTCGTGTTTTCATAGAGATTGTTTGCCGCTCCTCTAATTCCCCAAAACCACCAGGAATGCAAGCCACGCCTGGACCATTAGGAAACCTGAGGCTGGCCGAACGATCTATTCTTGGCATGGACAGTTTTTGTCCACCCCGCCCTGCGATAGTCGCCGCCATGAAATTCTTCCCCGAGTTCAGAGACGACGGCGAAACCATCGCCAGCTTCGGACAGGCGCGCCTGGTTAAGTATCTGGATGGAAAGCTTGAGTTAAAGGGCGGCTCCCGAGCAGACCGCCTGGAAGCCTACGAATGGATCTCATTGTTCATGCACGAAGCCGTGGTCCGCGACGCGGCCCACGCCGCTTAGCCCCACTGCCATTAAGTTTGAGTGACAATCGTCGCCCTTCGGACGTAGCGCAGGCCTCCGGCCTCCATTCACATCCGAACCTCACTCGCTCTTGGCATTCACTGTGCGCTTCGTACCCGCCACCCCAGGCATACTGGAAGCCCGCGCTACAGGGCCACGGCGTATTCCTCGGCTATTGGCTATTGGCTATTACGCTTCCACGCTCCACGCTCCAACGTCCCCCCAATAGCCGCCTCCGCCGCATGAAACCCGCACATCCCATGCACGCCACCGCCGGGCGGGGTCGAAGCTGAGCAGAGATACCAGCCCGGCACCGGAATCCGATAGGGCGTCGGCGAAAAGATTGGCCGCGCCAGCAATTGCCTCAGGTCGGCAGCGCCGCCGTTGATGTCTCCGCCCACCAGGTTGGCATCCCCTCGTTCCAGCGCCGCGCAGTCCATGGCCTGCCGCCCCAGCACACAGTCCCGGAACCCGGGGGCGAACCGTTCGATCTGGCGCTCGATGCGGTCGGTCATGTCGAATGTCGATCCATTCGGCACGTGGCAATAGGCCCAAGCCGTGTGCTTCCCTTCCGGCGCCCGTGTCGAATCAAACAAGCTTGGCTGGACCACTAGCACGAACGGCCGCTCCGCCGCCTGGCCTCCCGCCACCGCCCGCTCCGCAGCCGTTATCTCCTCCAAGGTACCGCCCACATGCACGGTTCCCGCTCGCCGGCAAGCCTCCGCTTTCCAGGGGACTGGAGACCGGAGCGCGTAATCGATCTTGAATACACCCGGCCCATATCGGTACCTCTCCAGCCGCTGCCGGTAGGAGACCGGCAAACGGTCCCCGGCAATCCGCAGCAACTGCCGCGGAGTCAGGTCGAACAAAACGACGCGGGCCAGCGGCAGATCATCGAGGTGCTCCACGCGGATCTTCATCGCTATCTCTCCACCCAGCGAGCGCAGATGCGCGGCCAGCGCGTTGGCGATTTGTTGCGACCCGCCCTTTGGCAGCGGCCAGCCGGCCGCGTGGCCGAGCATTCCCAGCACCAGCCCGAACGCGGCCGACCCCCGCCGCTCCAGCGAGAGGAACGAATGCGCCGCCATCCCCCCAAACAGCGCCCGCGCCGGCGCTTCCTCGAACCAGCCTCTCGCCAACCCCTCCGCCGACCGCAACGCCAGCAATCCAAACCGGCCCAGTTGCAGCGGGTGCCGCGGCACGTGCAATAGCGGCTGTAAAAGTTCCTCCGCCAACGCCTGCCAATTCGCCACCAGGGGCGCCATCAGCCGTTCGTAAGCCGTCCGGTCTCTCCCCAGCCCGTGAGAGAATCCCGCGGGCTGCAGCGTGCGCTCGATAGCCGCCGCCGTTCCGTCTGCCAGCGGATGCGCCAGCGCCAACGGCGGCTGGATCCAATGCAGCCCACCTTTCTCCAGCGCCAGTTTCCGAAAGAATGCCGAGGCCAGCGCCAGCGGATGAACCGCCGAACCCATGTCATGGACAAATCCCGGCAAGGTCAGCTCCGCCGACCGCGCTCCACCTCCCACCGTGGCATTCGCCTCCACCAGCAGCACCCCGTACCCGGCTTGCGCCAGCCGAATCGCCCCTGCCAGGCCGTTTGGCCCCGCTCCGACCACGACCGCGTCATAAGCGACTCGTTGGGACATGATCTATGCGCCCCTCATCCTGGCGCACGATATCACCAAACCCCTAATCGTAAAGCTTCGGCAAACCTGTTCCAAAGACGGCACGCCATGTCGCGAAGCGTTTGGAATGCGCCGTATTCCGGCGCTTTGACTTTCGGCCCACCGTTTCGTCAACGGTTCTACACCGACTTCGCCGAAGCTCTGCCCCTGATCAATCTACACCGTCGCCACGCGCTTGCGCGCCTTGAGCGACAGGATCTTTTCGACGATTGCCGCCAGGTCCGGCAGCAGGAAATCCCGATGCACATTGCCCAGCCACGGCGATTGCACCATGAGGGAAGTGCAGCCGGCAGTGCGCGCCGCTTCGGCGTCCTGCCACTTGTCGCTGATGACAAAGCTTCGGTCCAAACTCAGTTTCCACTCGTAGGCCGCTTCAACCAATAAGCCCGTTTTAGGCTTGCGGCAGGGGCAGTGATCGGTTTCATCGTGCGGACAGACGCGGATGTCGTCCAGGGCCAATGTCGCGCGCATAAACTGGTGCATCCGGTCCAGCTCGCGCCGGGACTGATAGCCGCGCGACAATCCGGGTTGGTTGGTGGTGGCTATCAGCACAAAGCCGGCGGCTTTGAGCTTGCTGAGCAGCGGCGCCGCATCCTTGCTGATATGGAATTCCTCCAGGGTCAAAGGACTGACCTGGTGCTGACGCTCGACCTTCACCGAGTTCAAAACGCCATCGCGCTCTATGAATACGCCCTGCTTCATGCTTTCGAGAAAAGCATAAAGCTCGCCTACTGGCCGATTCGGCAGAAAAATCCCTAATCTTACGGCACCGTCATCCGGACTTATACTGTTTCTACCTCCTCGTCGCTCGGAAGGAACACGCTTCTAGTGGCGGCGGCGGTCAAGCGTATGTGATTAGATGATAATTGGTTACAAAAACAGACTTCAGGCGATCGCAGGCGCTTCCGCTTGCATGCCGGTGCATTCTCAACTTTGCCCCCCCTTTTGCCACGCCCGCGGCGCTGCTAGGCAAAAAGCTCCTTTGTATTGACGGTTGTTCTCAAAGCCGTGGACACGGTCCTGCCTCAAATGCGCACCACGACCTTGCCCATCGGCCCTTTCGCCAGGCGCTCGAAGGCCTGGGGCAATTGCTCGAAGGCAAATACCTGGTCAACGAGCGGGCGCGCGCCGCTACGCGACAGCAGCGCCGTCACCCGTTGCCATGCCGCGTCGCTCTCGGCCAGGCTATAAGCGGCCACCGCCACCCCCCCCAGGCGGATGCGGCGGAAAAAAAGCGCCGCGGTGTTGAACTCCGGAACCGGGCCGGCCAGACGCCCGACGAGGCTGACCTTGCCGAGATTTCCCAGCAAGTCGATCACTTCGGGCAACAGCTTGCCGCCGATGTTGTCGATGGCCAGGTCCACCCGGCGCGGCGCCAGCGCGGCCTTGGCGGATTCCTGCCAGTGCTGATCGCCGGGGTTGAAGGTGGCGGTTGCGCCGAGTTGGCGCAGACGCCGGCTTTTTTCCGCATCGCGTGAGAGCGCCACCACGGTGCAGCCCATCGCTACCGCTAGTTGCACCGCTGCCACGCCGACGCCGCCTGAGGCGCCGGTGACCAACACCACGGCAGCCTTCGGCACCAACCCCCACGATGTCAGAGCCTGGTAAGCCGTCAGATAAACCAGCGGAGCCGCGGCAGCTTCCTGCTCACTCCAACCTTGCGGGATTTCGATCAGGTCCTCCGCGGGCACCGCCACTCGTTCCGCAAAGGTGCCGCCGCGATTCGCCCCGATGTCGCCCGGGCGGATGGCTCGCTGCTCGCCGACACGGATGCCCTCCACTCCGCTGCCTACCTGCACCACGGTTCCCAAACCATCGCGCCCCAGAATGTGTGGCAAGGTCGGCTTGGCTGGGTATTGGCGCTCGGCCAGGTACCGGTCCGCGGGATTGAGCGCCGCGCAATGAACCTCCAGCACCACCTCGCCCGCCTGCGCAACGGGGTCCGCGATGTCCGTCAGGCGCAGTTTCCCAATGCCCTTGAGCTCATCAATCACCCATGCTCGCATTCTTCATCCTCCATTCAACGGCCAGAATCATCAAACCTGATTCATCCGGCGCACCATCTTTACGGTCAGCGCCAGCGGCAAACGGCGTGACAGAATGGCGAGCGCCCGGTTCGTCAGGCCCGGGATCACAATCCCTTTGCCCGCCATGACGGCCCCATACCCAAGGCGCGCCACCTCCTCGGCCGTCATCTCCGGCAGGCCGCGTATGCCCCGCTTCATCCCGGCCCGGTCGAAAAACTCAGTCCCCGTTGGGCCGGGGCAAAGCGTCGTTACGGTCACTCCTGTGCCCGACAATTCCTCGGCCAACGCCGTCGAAAACGAGAGCACAAACGCTTTGCTGGCGTAATAGACGTTCATGAAAGGCCCGGGTTGAAAAGACGCCGTGGACGCCACGTTGAGAATGCGTCCCGCCTTTCGCGCCAACATCGGCTGGACAAAGAGGTGTGTCAATTCAACCAGAGCATCCATATTGAGATGCATCATGCCCAGCGAACGCCCCAGATCGCCTTGAACAAAAGGGCCCTGCCAGCCCGCTCCGGCGTTATTCACCAGAACGGAGATCGGAACATCTCGCGCCGCCGCGAAGACTTCCGCTGCCGCGCCTGAGGCGGTCAGATCCTTGGAGATGACCCGCGTGCCGATGTGATGCTGCGCTTCCAATTGGGCCGCAAGCGCCTTCAATCTCGCTTCGTCCCTGGCTACGAGAGCCAGGTTGAAATGAGCCGCGGCGAAGTTTTTCGCAAGCTCGCAGCCGATGCCGGCTGTTGCCCCGGTGATGAGAACCCAATTATCCATGACGTTGCTGTGATCCTTACCGCATCGACGACCCTATGTCCACCCCGCCTCAGGCCTCATCCTCTTTGACAAAGCGGCTTTAGAACGCAAGATTGGTGGGCGGCGACTTCCGATCTTGATGCGAACCACGATTCCAAATTCCGAATCCGACAACGCCCCCGGCGCCCCGGGCGGGCTGGCGGGATCTCGCGTGGCTAGCGACGCGCTGGCTGACGTGCTGGACCGGCAGACGGCGGTCGGCTCGCTCTGGCGGACCGAAGGGGAGCGCATCCGTTGCGTGGCGTGCGGCCACCGCTGCCTCATTGCCGAGGGCCGGCGCGGGATCTGCAAGGTGCGCTTCAACCGGGAAGGGCGGCTCCGGGTGCCCTTCGGATATGTTGCCGGGGCGCAATGCGATCCGGTCGAGAAGAAGCCTTTCTTCCACGTCTATCCCGGCACGGACGCGCTGACGTTTGGCATGATGGGCTGCGATTTTCATTGTTCCTACTGCCAAAACTGGATTACCAGCCAGGCGCTGCGCGACGCCTCCTCGCTGGCGCAGGTCCAATCGGTCACTCCGGAACAACTGGTCCGCTCCGGCCTGCGGCTCAACGCGCGGTTGGTCGTCTCCAGCTACAACGAGCCGCTCATCACCACGGAATGGGCGGTGGCCGTGTTCCAGCAGGCCAAAGAGGCGGGGCTGCCCTGCGCTTTCGTGTCCAACGGCAACGCCACCCCCGAGGCGCTTGATCTTCTCCGGCCCTGGATTGTCGCTTACAAGATCGATCTGAAGTGCTTTAACGACCAGCGCTACCGCGGCCTCGGCGGCACGCTCGAACACGTTACTCAGGGCATCCGCATGGTCCATGAGCGCGGGCTCTGGCTCGAAGTCGTCACGCTGGTGGTGCCCGGATTCAATGACAGCGAGGCCGAGCTGCGCGAGATGGCCCGATTCCTCGTCTCGGTCAGCCCCGATATCCCCTGGCATGTCACCGCCTTCCATCCGGACTTCCGAATGACCGAGCCGACGAATACCACCGCGATGCAGCTTGTGCGCGCGGCGGAAATCGGCGCGGAGGAGGGCCTGCGCTTTGTGTATGCCGGCAACGCCCCAGGACGGGTCGGCGCCTGGGAGAACACCTATTGCCCGAAATGCCGGGAGAAGCTGGTGGACCGGCTGGGCTATCTGATCCGCGGCTATCACATCACCTCCGCGGGCGCCTGCCCCAAATGCGGGACTCGGATCCCCGGCCTCTGGCCCGCAGACGGAGCCGAAGGGGTGGCATCGGCGAGACGCAGGCGGATTAGGCGTCGCGAAGAAATAACCTGAGCAATTATGGCGCAGAAGTTTTGCCCGCTGGCGAGGCGCGAACGAGGCGCATATCCGCAGGGATCTGTAACGAGCGAGCAACGAAGCCAGCGGGCAAAAGGACCAGCCAGAATGCTCAAGTTATTTCTTCGCGACGCCT
>Ga0181517_10000196_pt1 | contig 86499 bp, 67 predicted proteins | sample PEATcosm2014_Bin_31_FD_119748 | JGI IMG/M metagenome (GOLD analysis project Ga0181517, IMG submission 119748) | Peatland microbial communities from MTU Mesocosm Facility, Houghton, MI, USA - PEATcosm2014_Bin01_30_metaG | ecosystem: Environmental > Terrestrial > Soil > Wetlands > Peat | place... | reverse complement strand
GAATTGTTCTTGGGCGCCGTACCTGGGGCGGCGGCCTCCGGCCTTGCCCCAGGCTAAAATATTTCGTCCCTTCAGGACTCTGGTTTTAGGCTCGCTGCGCTCGCATGGTTGATGGGTTTCGCGCTGAATAGCACTGCGTGACAAGGGAGCCGCAACTTGGTGCTCCGCGAACGAGGCCTGTTGGCGCTTGCGTGTTGGCGGGAGTTGCCAAGGTAACTTGATTTACGGAGCACTAGAGCGCCGCCAAGTGGTCGGCCACGGGTTTCCAGGGGGCGGCGGTGTCGGTTGCAAATTGGCGGAGGGGAGCCAGCGCGTCTTTCCAGAAGTTCGAGAGCGGGGGGAGGAGCGAATGGTCAATGGTGGCGGGTTCGGGGAGGCGGTTTTCAATGGCCAGCGCGCGGGCAAGGGCCGGCACGGCTTCGAGTAAGGCCTGGCGGGCTTCGTCGTCGAGACCGCCGTCGCCCAGGAGACGGGCCATCTTGAGTTTGCGGAGAGCTAATTGGCGCTGGGAGGCGGCCTTCTCGCGCTCGGCATCCGAGAGCGGAGGGAGGGCCGGGGAGGCGGGTTCGTCAGGCCAGAGCGGGCGGTTGCCGCGGGTGGTCCTGGAGAGGAGACCGGCGTCAACCAGGCGCTGCAAGGCTTCGTCGGTGGCGCGATCGATGACTTCGAGGCGGACGGGCGAGAGGGGGTCCCAGCGGCCGGGGCCGAAGTATTCGTCGTGCAAGGCCGCGAGTTTTTCGCGCCACTGGGCGGCATCGCGATCGACCACGACATAGAGCACGGAATGGGGGCCGTCATTGGGGTAGCGCTCCTCGCAACGGACTAACGCGCCGTTGATGCGATCGCGGGCGGCGGCGGCAAAGCCGCGGGGGCGGTCGGCGGGCAGCGGCGGCGGGACGGGCCCGGGTTTGGCGCCGGAGACGGGAGTGACCAATTGCTGGAGCCTGGCCAGGAAGGCCTGGCGGCCGCTCTGGAGCTTGATCTCCTTGAGATTGCCCATACGGTCGAGCACGCCTTCGGACAGGGCGCGCTTGTTGGAGAGGGTTTCGAGCATGCGATGCTCGATGGTGTTCTCGGCGACGAGATTCATGACCGTCACGGGGCGGGTCTGGTGCTTGCGCCAGGCGCGGGCGATGCGCTGCTCGAGCTTGGCGGGGTTCCACGGCAGATCGCAATTGATGACGACGCTGGCGTTTTGCAGGTTGAGCCCCGTCGCACCCGAGTCGGTGCTCAGAAAGACGCGGCAGGCGGGATCGGACTTGAAGGCGTTGATCTCGGCGCGGCGGCGCTTTTGGGGCACGGAGCCGGTATGCCAGGCGAAGCCGAGATCGAGGCGGCGGCACAGGCCTTTGACCAGCTCGAGCATTCGTTCCCATTCGGAGAAGACCAGGACCTTGGTCTCGGGATTGTCGCGGCATTCTTCGAGGAGCTTTTCGAGTTCGCCGAGCTTGGGGCAGGCGCGCTGGTCGGGGTTGAGGATGTAATTGGTGTCGCAGACCATCCGCATCATCGCCAGGTGCCGGAGCAGCTTGTCCTGCTCCTGCTGGGTGAGGGGCCGGCGTTTGGCGATGTTGCCCAGGCGCGCGACCACGCCCTCGTGCCCTTCGTACTCGCCCTGCTGCTCGGCGCTGAGCGGCACGAAGAAGGTCCGGTCGGTCCGCGGGGGCAGCTCGGTCTCGACGTCGGCTTTGCGCCGGCGCAGCATGTAGGGTCGAATCCGATCGTGGAGCTTGTCCAGGTTGCGGTAGCCGATGGGCCGGCCGCGGTCGTCGAGGTCGTAGAACTCGCGGTTGAAGCGGAACAGGGGGCCCAAGGCGGCGGGATCGAGAAAGCCCATGAGCGAATAGATCTCGTCGATGCGGTTTTCGATGGGGGTCCCGGTGAGGACAAAGGCATAGCGGCTGCGAAGCCGTTTGATGGCCTGGGTGGTTTTGGTGCTCCAGTTCTTGATGCGCTGGGCTTCGTCGAGCACGACGATGTCCGGCCGAAGGTGCTCGTTGACGTCGAGGGCGTCGGCCAGCATCTGCTCGTAATTGACGATGGTAAAGAAAGGCGGCTGGGGGCCGTCCTGCCCTGCCCCGTCGGGAACGCCACTGGAGGCGGCTGCCGGGACGCGGAGTTCCGCGGGTCGGGCGGCCTGGTAGGCCTTGAGCCGGTGGGCGCGTGAACCGAAGACGAGCTGGTAGGGCAAACCGGTGAACCGCTGGATCTGCTCTTCCCATTCGGTTTTAAGAGAGGCGGGAGTGACGACCAGCACGCGCGCGGCCTGGCCGAGGCGCTGGAGCAAGGCGCAGGCGGCGATGGCCTGGATGGTTTTGCCAAGCCCCATTTCATCGGCCAGCAAGGCGCGCTCGGTGAAGGCCAAATGCAGCATTCCCTCGCGCTGGTAGGGAAAGAGCGGCACCCGGGTTTCGTGGGCGGGCCATTCCCCGCTCTGGACCTTGAGCTCATACTCGCGCCGAAGCCGTTTGCGTTCCTCGACCCGGCGCCGGGCTTCCAGCCAAAGATCGACCTCCTGCGAAAGCCTCAGCTCCGGCAGATCCGTCGCCGCGAGACGTTTGAGCGCGTCAACCACCTCCTCGGGTTCGCCGCGGCGGAGGAAGCCGTCCTGATCGAACCATTTTTGCAGCGCTCGCGCGACGATGCCGCCGCGGTCGAGGAGCCGGAGCGAGCCGCTGCCCGCATCGGGCACCACATCCAGCCGAGGGGTTCCTTCCCGGGCGGCCGCCCGGAACAGCCGGTGGTAGCGCGCCTCGAGCTGAAGGAGCACCGCCTCAACATGCTTGCAGGTGCCGAGGCCGTTGATGTGAAAATCGACGCAATCGCAGGCGAAGAGCCGCTGGCGCAGATCGCGGATTTCGACCGAATAGGTCAGGCCGCTGCCGGACTTGACGCGGAAATTGGAGAAGATGGGATAGCGCGGGTCGGCATTCGAGATGCGGAACTCCTCGGTGCGCGCCCGCAAGCGGCGGCGATTGAGCTCGTCCTCATCCGTCGTGCGCCAATTGTGGGCCGATGGGACTTCGATTTCCGGCAAACCTTTCTTTCGCATCCGACAGATGAACCTATCGGCCAGAACGAAGTCAAAGTCGAGTTATTGGAAGTTATTGACGGCTTATTCACAGCCGCGGGGTTTTCACCTTTGCGGGTAGCGCGTGGGCCGGAACCCATGCTACCCACAAAGGTGAAATCCGGGATAGCTCTGTTAGGAGCGATTTGTAGAACCACGAACCAATAAAGGACGCCTGCGAGCCCCGTCAGGGGCGGCATATTTGTAGAAACCCGGCCTGATAGATTCCCTTTTTTTGTTTTTCAGCGGCGCGGACCAAAATCGTCAGCGGGGCGGACCGTCTCATCCGCGCCGCTGAAAAACAAAAAAGGGGAATGGGTGCGATCGGTGGCTACAAATATGCCGCCCCTAGCGGGGCTCCGGACCGGCAAGCGCTACACTATACGCGTGGGTAAAATGGGGTCAACGCGGTTCCAGACGTAGGAAAAAACGAGCTCGCCCTACACGCCTGGCGGGACGCCCCGTCCACTCGTCGGCGGGGACGCCTGCACGCAAAGGTGAAAAACCGGGCCAAAGTGGCGAGTTTCGCTTTAGAGCTCATCCCAGAAGGCGGGGTTTTCACCAGAGGGCCGAGATCCACTGGCCCTGAGTTTGGATGACATATGGAAAGAGGCCTCCTCTCCCCAGCCCTCTCCTCCGGAGGAGGAGAGGGAGCATAGGCAGGAGCCGTTGGGGCGGTTTGTCGCCCAAACTTCGGGGCAGTGGGGCCGAGCTCTGCGAGGCCCAAATAATGGGGACTCCCGCCTTCGCCGGGCTGCGGCGCGACGAGCGTCCCTCCGGGGTTTTGGCCGCTGCATTGCCTTGCCGGGATAGGTCCCTAGAGCGTGTCTGGATTAGAACGACAGGCGCAGACCCGCCCGCAGCAGCAATCGATTGCCCGCCGTCTCCCGGTCCGACCAGAGGAAGCGGGCGTCGCTGAAGATGCCGATCATGCGAGTGAAGCGGTATTCCAGGCCGACGCCGCCGCCATAGACCCAATCCCAGGATGGAGAGAAAGCCCGGCCGCCGCCGCCAAACGCGTAAGGGGAAATGCCGGTATTGGAGATGGGGAAACGCAGGATCATGTTGCCGGTCACCTGATCGACAATCCGGCCCGGATGAGATGAGACATTCACATCCGCGCCCAGCCCAAAGTTCCGCAACAAGAAATAACTCAAGCCGCCGCCGCCGCCCCAGGTTCCATGCCGGATGTTGGTTTCGAAAAGTTTGTCGAATCTGCCCTCCGGATTAAGGTAGCTGCCAAAGACGTCCAGGTCGAATTCCTGAGCCCGAAACAGCGGAAGCTCAGTCTCCGCGTTGGTAGTCACGTTGGTGGTTACGTTGGTAGTCACTGTGATAGTCACGTTGGTAGTCACGTTGGTAGTATTGTCGAGGCTGTTTTGTTGAGCCCGCGCGGCGCCGGCAACTCCGAAACACATGGCCGATACCGCAACGAATGTGAAGATATGGTTTATTTTCATAGTTGCTGATTTTCGGTAACTCATAGCTTCTGGCCCGCTTCTTTGACTATGGGGTGGTTTACCCACGCGACGCCGGCTCTCCCGCGCCCAAATCCTCGCCTAACGAGCGCGCGTTCGAAGGAAAAAAGCGTAAATCGTGGGACTTCAAAATCCGTGCCACTATAGAAAATGGATGAAACGGCGGAATACGCCGAATACACGGAAAGGTGCAGTTTTTCCGCGTGTTCCGAGTATTCCGCGGTTTAAGACAAATCGCTTAGGCGAGGATTTGGGCCGCGCCCAATTCCTCGCCTAACGAACAGAGACTTGAACAGGAAGCGCATAATGCATGGGACCTCAAAATCCATGCCAGTATAGAGAAGAGATTGAACCGCGGAACACGCTGAATACGCAGAAAGGCCCGGGTTTTCCGCGTATTCCGCGGTTTAAGACAAATCGCTTAGGCGAGGATTTGGGCCGCGGATCTCCGGTTGCATTCCGCAACAGGCGGGCCGATAGTCCATGTGGGCTGTGAGCGGTAAGATCACCCTTGGAGGGTCGGTCGAGTAAAACTCATGGCCCTTTGCTTTGCTAAGGGCCGTCGAGGGTGTCTCCCAGCGAGACGGTGCCGGTGGCGTTGGTGCCGGCAAACCAGCCGAAGAGGTTGGTCTGCTTCTGGAACAATACGCCGCTGATGGCGATAGGCTTCCCGGGGGGATTAAGAATGCTGCCGCGGAACAGGCCGGAGGAGAGCGTCATCGAAAGGCTCGATTTGTCCGCCACCGGCGTCACTTTTCCATTCGCGCCGAGCGAGAAGGAGGTGTCAATGTTGGTCGGGAGGTCCGCGCCTTGCAGCACGACGGTGAGATTGGTGAGACTGAGCGGCGGCACGTCCTTGGTGGCGGCATAGAGCGATCCGACCGCCTGCAGGCTGTTGGTCACGGTGAAGCCCTGAGGGTAGAGTTTTCCGCTCAGCGGGGGCTTGAACCAGGTGACGGCGCCGCTGAGGTCGGCTTCGGGCGTATTGGTAAAGGCCAGCCAGCCCAGGAGCGCCCCTTTGTTTGAATAATCGGAAAGGAACAAAGGCCATAGGCCGTCCTTGGAAACGAAGGTGGTTTGTTGAACGCTGGTCCCGTCACCTAAGGCGCCGGTGAACTTCAGGTTGCCTGCGGCATCGACGCTGAGCGTGCCCCAGCCATAGCCGCCCGGCTGGCCCGAGGCGCTGTCTGCGGCCTGGATGACGAGGGTGAAGTGCCGGTTGGTTATGGAGGAGGGGGCGGGATTGGCCGGCGGATAGCAGGCACGGGGAGCGGTCAGATTGGCCGACCATGCGTCGCTCTGGACGAGGCCGGTAATGACCTGGCCGCTGGCAAGATCGAGCTGAAGCTGGACCGAGAGGGGGCTAAGGCCCTTGCGGGCAATCGAGTTGGAATAGAATCCTCCGGCCGAGAACGTGCCGGAGATTGAATAGGTAGGGCCGCCCAGTTGCAGCTTGGCAGAGAAGCTGCCGGGGGCCATCAGGGTGGCGGTGAAATAGCCGGAACTGTCGAAGGCCGGGTTGTTGGTGTCCATGCACAGACCGGCGTACTTGCCGATAACGGGGATGAAGGGGTTGGGGACGAAATTGGCGTCGAGCACCAGGTTGCTCTCCATCGTAAAGGACCATTTGGAAAGGGTGCTGAGCTGGGTCCCATCCGAGTCGGTCCAATTGGAGAAGACAAAACCGGCGCCGGGTTTGGCGGTGAGGGCGTAGGCCTTGCCGACGTCGAGCAACTGTCCGGTCAGTTCGGGACCAACAGTGCCGGTTCCGGAGATGTCGAGGGCGAAGGGGCTGACGACGATGTATTGGAACGAGCGAGTGACCGTGGTGACGTTCGAGCTGGTATCGAGGGCCTGCACCTGGAGGGTGTTGGTACCGGGAGTCAGCCCGGTAATGGTGGCGGACCAATTGGTGGTGCCCTGGGCCGTTTGCCAGTTGTTGGTGCCATCGGCGTTCTCGAGACGGTATTGAACGCTGACCAGGCCGAAAGCGTCCTTGGCGGTGCCCTTGAGCTGAACCGTCGAATTGGTCAACTTGGCTTCCGAGGAAGGGGAGGAGATGGAGAGAGACGGGGATTTGGTATCGTCTTGAAAAGAGAGGTTTAGCACAATGGTGCCGTATTGGGCGCCGCTTCCGCCATTGTAGCCGTCCACCGCGATATTGTATTCGGTGCCGGCGATGGCATTGAATTTCACTTGGCTGTAGCCGCTGCTGTCGGTGACAGCGCTGTCCGACGCGACTCTGGTCAGATCGCTGACGTCGGAGCCAGTATAGACCGCGAGGAGCGTGTAGAACGAACTGCCGTAGGTATTGATCGAAGCGATGCCGTTGGTGAGAGGGGTCCAACTCCACCAGAGAGAGTTGCCGCCGACATTGCCGGCATGATTAGGTTCGCCCGGTTCTTTGGTGGCGAACGTATTGTTGGCGACCTCAATAATGGGGAGCGAGCCGGTAAGCGCGGTTCGATTGGTGAAAAAATCGTTAGAGGGAATGTCGGCGGTGGTTTCGACCCAGAGGCTGACATTGTCGAAACTGAAGGAGGTCATCGAGCCGTAGTTATCGGTTAAAGCGTAAAAAAAGACCTCGACCTGTTGTCCCGCCCAGGTCGCCAGGTTGGTCACCTCGTAATTCTCCTCCAGGTAATTGGTATCCGAGGCTGAGTTGTTGATTTGCGCCACCTCAATGGAAACGCCGGTGGTGGCATTTTTGATATACACCGTCACCGTGTCACTCCCGCTGGCGTCTTGCGCGGGGACAGAGATGTTGTAGAAGAACTGGAGCGTCATGGCCACCGCGTTGCTAGGCACGGTGACGGTCTGATACGCGTACTGGGAGACGGCGCTCATATTTCCCATGGACAGGTATCCGGCGCCGCTGTAGGCCAGGTTGGTGTTGCTGGCAATCTCGGCCCCGGAGCCCGAGATCACCCATTCGCCCTGGTCCGGGGATTCGAAACCGCCATTGACGATCAGGTTGGTCTGGCCGAAAGCGGTTGAAAAGGCGCCTAGCAGCAGCGCGGCCAGCGCCATAGCCTTTGGCGCGGCCCCAAATCGGCACTTCCACAACCGGGTGCTCGCGACCAACTCATTCCCGGTTGTCTGACGCCCTGACCGGTTGCCTGCCCCTCCCATGCTTCTCTCGTTATTTTTCATTTTTGCCAACGAAGCGATTGAACCAGAAACCGCGGCCGGAAGCAAGAGCAGCAAGAACAGGTCCAATTGACTTGACTTAATAGAGCAAAGGTGCATAATCGGTTTCCGTCTGGAGTGGGAATCTGTTTATGGGCATGGATAAATCACGTGAACTTATGAAAAGGAATCATTCAGGAATCTTCCGCCGTGGGTCTGTCTCCCTTTGTCTGATCACGCTCCTAACCGTCGTTGGGGGCGGGACACCGGCGATGGCCGGCGGCGTGGTAACCAACTGCACGCAAGCGGCGCTCGCGGCGGCGCTAGCGGGAGGGGGCACAGTGACCTTCGCGTGCAATGGCACCATCACTCTCAGCAACACCATTGACATCACGGCGAACACGACGCTGGACGGGACGGGGGCACAGATCTCGATCAGCGGCGGGAACACCAACCGGTTGTTCTACGTATCGACCAATGTTTCTTTTCGCCTGGCGAGCCTGACGCTGGCCAATGGAAGCGTTTGCGGAACGAACGCGGCGGGTGGCGCCTTCCCTGCCCCGGGCTTGGATGCGGGCGGAGCTTGCCTACTGAATCAGGGGGGGACTGTGACTCTCAACAACTGCCTCCTGACCAATCATTGGGCTTACGGAGGCCAGCCGGCGACCAGCGGCACAGGGGGCGGAAGGGGGCTGGGCGGGGCGATCTGCAGCCTTGGCGGCCAACTCAACCTGACCAATTGCCAGGTGGCGAATTGCGGGGCGGCCGGCGGGCTGGGCTATTTCGGATCCGAGTATTCGGGAAATGGAGGAACCGCCCAAGGCGGAGCGTTTTACGTTCTTGGCGGAAGCCTCAATCTGGACACCGTGAACCTAAGCAGCAACCGCGCCACAGGACGAGCGGCGCAGGGGGGCGTAGGAATGGGTCTGCTTACCGCCAGCCAGGGGGGCAATGGGAACGGCGGTGCCATTTACGCATCGGGGGCCTCGGTTTGTTTAAACGCCTCGGTGCTAACGAGGAACTCGGCGGGAGTCTCAGGTGCGCAGGGGCCAGGGCTGGTGTCCGGCTCGGGCGACGGGAACGGGCTCGGCGGTGCGCTCTATCTGGATCAAGGCTCGACCGGCGCAATCGACCTTTGCGCCTTCGCGACCAACTCGGCCAGCGGGCCCAACGCTAATTACGAGGAACCCACGGGAGGAGGCTACGGCGGCGGTGTCTTCAGCGCCGCTCCGCTCCAGGTGCTTAACTCCACCTTCACTGCGGACTCGGCGAGCGGCGGAGGAGGCATCGGGGGGACAAGAACCGCACAAGGCGGCGCCATTTGTTCGACGGCCCAATTGGTGATTGCCGGCTGCACCTTTGCCGGGAACCAGGTTGCCGGAGGGGTCGGAGCGGGAGAAGGAGAAGCCGGCAACGGAGCCGATGGCCAGGGCGGCGCGGTTTGGACTTCAGCCGTGCTGCTGGCTACGAACTCAACGTGGGCAACCAATGCCGCTAGCGGAGGGCCAGCCTACCAGGGACTCTACGAAGTCGGGAGCGGCGGATCGGGCTATGGCGGCGGGATTTACGTCGCGGGCGGATCGGCAACGCTGGTGAACCTCACGTTTGACGGAAACAACGCGAATGGAGGGATCAGCTACGGACCCTCGGGCCAGGGTCTGGGCGGCGGAATCGGTTGCGGCGGTGGCACTACCCTGATGCGCAACTGCATCGTCGCCTACAGCGGCAACGGCGGCAATGTCTGGCCGGCAACCGGAGGTTCCTCGGCACTGACGGACGGGGGTTACAATCTCAGCTCAGACAATTCGGCCGGATTCAAGGCGACGGGCAGCCTGAACAGCACCGATCCCCTCCTGGGCCCGCTGACCAACAACGGCGGCCCGACGGCCACATTCCTGCCATGGGTCGGCAGCCCGGCCCGGGACGTGATTCCCTCCGGTTACCCAGCCACGGATCAGCGTGGCATTTCGCGTCCTCAAGGCCCGTTGGCCGACATCGGAGCGGTCGAAGCCGCCTTCGTTCCGGCTCCGCCCTTGATCGTCACGCAGCCTGTATCGGTAGTGGTCTCCCCGGGAGCGACCACGAACTTCAGCGTGGTCGCGGCCGGGCTGGAACTATCGTATCAATGGTGGCAGGGCAACACGGCGGTGACGTCAGGAACGGGGCCGGTATTGTCCATCAACAACGCCGGGCCGGGAGCCCAGGGTAATTACTTTGTGACGGTTTCCAACGTGACCGGCGTCGTCACCAGCACGGTGGTCTCCCTCACGTTTGACGCCTCGGCCCTGAGCATCTTTTCCGGGCCGGCCAGCCAAAACGTTGCGGAAGGCTCGTCAGCGACCTTCAATGTGCTGGCCTCGGGTGTGCCGACGATTTATTTCCAGTGGCAGCACCAGGGGACGAACATTCCCGGCGCAACCGCCAGCTCCTTCACGATACCCAGCGCGGGGACCAACGATGGCGGCGCCTACAGTGTCATTGTCAGCAACGGCTATAATGTCCTGATGAGCAGCCCTGCGCAGTTGACAGTCATCCCTGAGGGGCCGGTTATTCTCGCCCAGCCGAGTTCGGTGGTGGTGGCGCCCGACGCGAGCACCAACTTTACCGTGACGGCCAGCGGGCCGGCCCTGAGCTACCAGTGGTGGCATGGCCCCACGCCTGTGCCCGCCGCCACCGCCTCGAACCTCCTCATCGCCCCGGCCCTGGCCGGCGCCCAAGGGAATTATTTCGTCGTGGTGTCGAACTTCGCCGGCGTCGTCACCAGCGCGGTGGCGACCCTGACTTTCGACGCGACGGCTCTGAACATCCTCGCGCAACCTCAAGCGACAGCCACCTCTGCCGGTCGCACCGCTGTCTTGAGCGTATTGGTCTCCGGCATTCCGTCGATTGGTTTCCAGTGGTATTGCAGCGGAGCGCCCGTTTCAAACGCCACGGGCGCCAGCTTGAGCTTCTCTCCGGCAAGCACCAACGACTCCGGCTGCTACACTGTTGTTGTCAGCAATGGTTACAACGTGATCGTCAGCTCCCCTGCCCAATTGAAGGTCTACCCCGGCGCCGTGCCCCCGCTGGTTGGCCTGAGCCGTTCTGGAACAAACCTAACCGTTGCCTTCACCGCCCAGTCGAACTGCACCTACCGGCTGCTCTGTTCGACAAACTTGGTTTTCTGGTCGCCGGCGGGCACGAATTCAGCGGTCAGCGACGGCCCGGCACAGTTCATCCAGCCGATGGCCAGCCCGTACAAGTTTTACCGGATCGTGACGCCGTAAACAGGCGCGCCTCCGTCGCGGCAGGAGACAGGCCCGCGCGGCCGGGTCATGCCGCAGTTATTCGGGAGCCGCTCCGGGCGGCATGGAGGAGCGCAGGGCGGAGGGGGACTGGCTGAGCTGCAAGGCGAGTTCATCCATGTTCTTTTGCTCTTCGCGCTGCGCCTCGCGGTCATAGTTACGGCGGCGCTTTTCGCGAAGGCGATCCAGGCCCTCGCGCTCGCGGGTGGCGACCATGAGGTCCTCCCAGACGGCATCGACGGCGTGCCGGGCTTCTTCGAGCGCCGCGGCCCGCTCGCGCACGCGCAGTTCGAGGACATTACACCAGGCGCGGGCGCGCAGCAGATCATCGCCGGAGACGCCCGCGGCGAGCTTGTCGCAGAGGGTCTTCCAGCAGGCGGTCAACTCAACGCTTGCAGCCTGGACGCGGGCGGCGGCTTCTTCGCACGCGCGCAAGGTTTTGGCGTAGCGTTCGCGCGCGACCTGCTCTTTGTGCTGCCGGATAGAGCGAAGGGGCTCGAGGGGGAAGTGGAATGGTTTCATAGGGGTTGGTTATCGACGGGGTTGACGTAATTACAGGTTGGCCGGGCGCGTGACATTGCCGAGGGGGTTGGGTTTGGGTGTGTGTGCAACGGCATGCTGGGAGGCGCGAACGGGCGTTGGGGTGGCGAGGGTTTTTTGGAGCAGCGACCAGCTTTCGGGGGCTTTGAAGCCTTGGGTAACGCCCTGGCGGAGGAACTGGATCAGCGGCTGGTGCAAGGCAATGGCGCGATCCATCGCCGGATTGCTTCCGGCCGGGTAGGCGCCAATGTTGATGAGGTCCTGGTTCTTGCGATAGACAGCCAGGTGCTCGCGCGCGGCGGCGGTCAAGTCGAGCTGGCCGGCGTCCAGCAAGTCGCGATTGAGGCGGCTGACGCTGTCGAGCACGTCGATAGCCGGGTAATGGTTCTGGGTAGCGAGATCGCGACTCAGGACGATGTGGCCGTCGAGGATGGAACGGACCGAATCGGCGATGGGGTCGTTCATGTCGTCGGCTTCGACCAGCACGGTGAACAGGCCGGTGATGGAGCCGCGTTCGCCGGTTCCGGCGCGTTCGAGCAATTGCGGGAGCAGGGAGAAGACCGACGGGGTGTAGCCGCGTGAGGTAGGCGGCTCGCCCACAGCCAGGCCAATCTCCCGCTGCGCCATGGCGAAGCGGGTGACCGAGTCCATCATCAGGAGAACGTTCTGGCCAAGGTCGCGGAAGTACTCGGCGATGGCCATGGCGAAGAAAGCCCCTTTGACGCGATTGAGGGCGGGCTCGTTGGAGGTAGCGACGACGACGACGGACTTGCGGCGGCCGGCGGCGTCGAGGTCGCGTTCGAGGAACTCGCGCACTTCGCGGCCGCGTTCGCCGATGAGAGCAATGACATTGACGTCGGCTTCGGCCTGGGAAGCGATCATACCCAGGAGGGTGGATTTGCCGACGCCGCTGCCGGCGAAGATGCCGAGGCGCTGGCCGCGGCCGCACGGGGTGAAGGTATCCATGGCCTTGATCCCGGTTTGGAAGACCTTCCCGATGCGCTGGCGCTTGAGGGGATGGGGGGGAGCGAGGGTGAGATCGACGGCGCGCTCGCTGATGACGGGCCCGAGGCCGTCAATGGGCTGGCCCAAGCCGTTGATGACGCGGCCGGGCAAGGCGCTGCCGACGCCGACACGGAGGGGTGCGCCGGTAGCGGTGACCTCGCTGCCCGGGTGAAGGCCATGGATGTCACCCAGGGGCATGAGAAGGAGATGATGATTGCGGAACCCGACCACCTCGGCCAGAGTACTGGAGTCCCGCCCTGCCGACTGGATGCGGCAGACTTCGCCCATGGCGGCCATGGGACCTTCGGATTCAATCACCAGGCCGATGAGCTGGACGACCCGGCCGCAAACTTCCGTGACGCGCGCCTGGCGCACGCGCTGCAAGGCGGCGTGAAGCCGGCCGGGGGGAGCGGCAGGAGGAGGCGTCATGAGAGGTTTTGCTTCAATTGTTCCACTTTGACCTCGCGCCGGGCGTCGATGAGGCCGAAGCGGGTTTGGACGAGGCAACCGCCGCGAGTGACATCGGCAGCGGCGACAAATTGGAGAGGGCCGGTTTCGGCGGCGCCTTCGAGCACCGGGGCGCCCTGTTTGCGCAGCAGGGCCAGGTCATCGGGATGCAGGTGGACGATAACGCCGGCGGAGTCCTCGACCTGGCGCAGGGCTTCGCGCACCACCGCCTCGACCATTTCGGCGCTGATAGGCATGCCGGCAACAATCTTTTGGGCGGCCTCGAGAGCGAGGCGGAGCAGGGCATCTTCGGTTTCGTGGATGACCTGGGGGACGGCGCGGGAAATGGAGCTGAGGACGCCCTTTTGCAACTCGACCATTTCGGCGCGCTGCTGGATAAGTTGCTCGTTGAGGGCGCTTTCGCCGTCGCGCCGGCCCCGGGCGTAGGCGGCCTGCTCGCGCTCGCGCGCCAGGCCGTCCCAGTCCTGCACCGGAACGTCGCTGAGCCGGCGGACGTCCTGGAGGGGCTGGGGAAAGCAGATAGTTTCAGACCACTTCATTGTCGCCCCCTCCGGTGGTATCCAATTCAATCTCACCTTCGGCCTCGAGCTTGCGCACGATGTCGATAATGCGGAACTGGGCGGCTTCGACCTCGCGGAGTTTGACATGGCCGAGGAAGGCCATTTCCTCCTGAACGGTTTCGGCGGCGCGGCGGGAGATGGAGCCGAGGAGGAGCTTGCGGAGCGGGTCGCTGGTCTTCTTGAGCGCCAGGGTCAAATCGCGCATGTCGGTCTCGCGCATAATGCGCTGGATGACCTGGGCGTCGAGGAGGAGCAGGTCCTCAAAGGTGAACATCTTCTTGCGGATGGCCTGGCAAAGCTCGGGGTTGCGCTCTTCGAGGGAGGTGAGCAGGCTGCGGCTGAGAGTTTTGTCGATGGCATTCAAGACATCGGCGGCGGTGGTGACCCCGCCGGTCTGGGTCATGGCGCGGGTCTGTTTGACGCCGAACTTGGCATTGAGCACATCGACGACTTTCTCGGCCACTTCGACGGGGGTGGGAGCGAGGGTGGCCAGGCGTTCGACCACCTGGTCGCGTTGTTCGGGCCGGAGCAGCCCCAGGACCTGGGCGCCTTTGTCGGGCGGCAGGTAGCTGATGACAAACGCGATGGTCTGGGGCTGCTCATCGCGAATAAGATTGAAGGTGTGGCGCGGGTCCATTTCGGCGATGGCCTGCATGGTGCCGGCGGACGCGCGGGCGGGAGCAATGCGGCCGAGCATATCGCTGGCTTTGAAAGTGCCCAGCGCCTTTTCCAGGGTCAAGCGGGTGATATCGAGGCCGGCGGCGATGCTGGTGCTGGCCGCCACGGCCACATCGGAGAACTCGCCGAGCACTTCCGCCTGCTGCTCGCGGCTGATGAGGGCGGCGCGGGACATCTCCTTGGAGATAGCTTCGATCTCGCGAGGCTGAAAGTGTTTGAGAATCACGCCCGCGCTCTCCGGCCCCAGCAACACCAACAACACCGCCAGCTTCTGGATCTTGCTCAGACCCCCGCCCTCGGCATTGGTTGCGTCCGGATTCGATTGAGTTGCTTGAGCAGCCATAGCACCTAGCTTTTTGCGTCGCCCAAGCTACGCCTGGGGCGTCCTTTCCTTGTCCATCCACTCGCGGATGGCCTGGGTCATGTTGACGGGGTTTTCTTTGATCAGGCGATTGAGCACCTCGACGGTCACGACCGCCTCGGGCTCGGCGCCAGATCCGTGGCCGCCGGCGGCTCCGTGGTGGCCGCCCAGGAGGCGTCCGACCGGCACGCCGAGGGGGATTTCCTGGATGGGGGTGCGTTTGAACAGGCGCCAGAGGATTAGCAACGCCAACAAGCCCAAGGCGGGGTAGCCGGCGCTCCGGGCGATGTTCCACCACATATCGTGCTTTTGTTGCTGCACGAGATCCTGGGCCATATCGGTGGCGAACTGGTCATTAAAGGGCAACTCCTCGAGGGCAACGGTGTCGCCGCGGAGGTTATCGTTGCCGGTTTGGATGCCCAGGGCGCTGGTGACGATGCGGCGGAGCTTCTCGATTTCCTCAGGGGCACGGCTGACGATTTTGCGATCGGCCCCGACGCCTTCCATTTTGGCGGCGATGGTGACGGCGGCGGAGAGGCGTTTGATCCCGCCGGCGGCCTGGATCTGACTGCTGGTGGTCTTGCCAATCTCGTATTGGACGGTGGTGAGGGCGCGGCGGTTCTTCGTGTTGCTGACGGGGGTGGAGGCGGCTGAATTGGTGTCGGTGCTGGTGTTGGCGGAGATGCCGACGGGGCCCGAAGGGGCGGCGGTGCTGGAATCGTTGTTCTCGTCGTTCTTAGTCTGGCTGCGCATGACCTGGCCGTCCGGGTCGAATTTCTCCTCGGTCTTGGAGAGCGTGTCGTAATTGATTTCGGCGGAGACGCGGACGATGGCCTGACCCGGGCCGAGGACTTTTTCGAGCATGTCCTGGGCCTTTTTGGCGAGATACTGCTCGAGGTTGCGGCGGGCGGCCAATTGGGTGCCGGTCAAGCCGCTGAGCGAATCGTTGTCGGTGTTCTCGGACAGAACGTTGCCGAGGTTATCAACCAGGGTCACATGATTGGGTTTGAGGCCCTCGACGGAATTGGCGACGAGGAAGCGAATCGAGTTGATGGCCTGCGGGGCGAGCTGGGAATTGCCGCGCACGTGGACAAAGACCGAGGCGGTGGCGTATTTGTCCTTGTCCAGCAGCAGCCGGTTTTCGGGCAGAACGATCATGACGCGGGCCGATTCGATTTCGTCGAGCTGGCTGATGGTGCGGGAGAGCTCGCCCTGGACGGCGCGGACATAGTTGGCGCGCTGGACGAAGTCGGAAATACCGAAGTTAGGCTTGTCGAAGATTTCGAAGCCGACGCCGTCGCCGCGGGGAATTCCCTTGCCGGCCAACTGCATGCGGACGAGGTGGACTTTATCGGTGGGAACGAGGATGGAACTGCCGCCGCCGCCGACCTTGTAAGGGATCTTGGCATCGTCCAGGGCGGCGATGACCTTGGCGGCTTCGCTATCGGAGAGCCGGCCATAGAGCAGGCCATAATCGGCGCGCGAGGACCAAAAAGCGAGGGCGCCGAGGCCGACGAACAGGACCAGGGTGGCGGAGATGACGCTGACACGTTGAGCAGCGCCCAATTGCAGCCAGATATCGCGCAATTGCGCGCCGAGTTTGGAGAGGTTCTGATTCATTAAACAACTTTTTGGAGAGTCAGATGGTCATACGCATGATTTCCTGGTAGGACTGGAGCAGGTTGTTGCGCACTTCGACCATGAGCTGAAAAGAGACATTGGCTTCCTCCATGGAAATCATCGCCTGGTGGAGGGAGACATTCTGGCCGCTCTGCAAGGCGCTGACGGCGGAGGAGGCGGCGCTTTGCTTGGCGTTGACATCTTCGACCAGGCGGCCAAGCAAGGTGCCAAAGGAATCGCCGGTGGCCTGGGCGGCTCCCGTCTCGGACGGGGAACTGAGCGGCGAGGGCGGTGCGATCTCGGGCGTGTCGGCAATCCCGATCTGCGGCTGGATGCCGTAGACCGGAAGCGCGGAGGATATTCCCGAGAGGGACATGGATTAATGTTTCCCGATGGACAGGGCTTGCATCGCCATCGCGTGGGCGTTTTTGACGACGGCAATGTTGGCCTCGTAGGTGCGGGAGGCGGCAATCATGTCGGCCATCTCTTCATGGATATTGATATTCGGCGTGGCGACCATGCCGTTGGCATCGGCATCCGGATGGCCCGGTTCATAGACCATGACGGGAGGCCGGGAGTCCTTCTGGATGCGGGCAACCTGCACGCTCAAGGGCTGGGTCTGGGAATCGGCGCCCACCGCCTGCTGGAGAGCGGTATCGAACACCACGACCTTTCGCTGATAGGGTTTGCCGTCCGGACCGCGGGTGGTCTGGGCATTGGCGATATTCTCGGCGATGACATCCATCCGCGTCCGCTCGGCGTCGAGGGCGGAACTGGTGCTTTGGATGCCGGAGAGGATTTGAATCATGGGGATTAGAGGTTAAGAGGACTTGCCGGTAACAGCCATCTTGAGCCGGAGGAGATTGTAGCTCACCAGTTGAGTTTCGACGGCGTTGAGCACGGTGTTCTGGTTCATCTGCCCCAGTTCCTGCTCGAGGCTGACGGTGTTGCCGTCACGGCCGCGTGCCACGGCGGTCTGGTCGGGCACGAGGTTCGGCTGCAGCGCATTAATCTGCTGAGCGTCGCCAGCGGCGCAGGCTTTTTGCAGTTCAGCCTGGAAGGAGGGGGAAAGGTCGATCCGCTGGTAGCCGGGGGTTTCGGCATTGGCAATATTGCTGGCAATGGCCTGCTGGCGCAGCACGACCGCGTCCAGCGTTTTCTTGGCCGCCAGATAATTCGGATCGTTAAACAGGGCATCGACCATAATCAAATTGTCCTCTTGCTGAGCAGTGGGGATGCCATCCGGCAAAAACAGTCCTTAAACCGTGTTTTTCTCGCAAACCGCGTTCTAAACGGGAAAATGTTACCGGCGGCAGATGGCGGGTAGGCAAGAGTTGTCCCGGGGGATCAAGACGGAATCAATCCTTCCACAACTCGGGTGAAGCCCGGAGCTTGTCGAGCAGGCGTGCGTCCGCCGCGGGAAAGGGGACCTCGCTCAACTCGGCGGGGCGCACCCACTTGAGGGCGAGGCATCCGAGGGTTTGCGGCTCATGGCGGTGCCAGCGGCAGCGGTAGAACCGCAAGTGGACGGTCTTGTCGGGATAAGCATGGGTAAGGCTCTCGATCAACTCTCCGACGACAACCTCCATGCCGAGCTCCTCGAGCAACTCGCGGGCGAGGCATTCCTCGAACGTCTCGTTCGGCTCGCGCTTTCCTCCCGGAAACTCCCACAAGCCGCCCAGATGCGCCTCGCGCAGCCGCTGCGTAATCAGCAACTTGCCATCTCGGAAAACCAGGCCGGCAGCGACGTCAATGACAGACATGAGAGGGTCGAGGGTCGGGAGTCGGGGGTCAGGGGCCGGAGGGGAGGGAGCGGCGGCCCCTGGATCCTCTTTCGGCCTCACCGGCCGATGCTCTTATAGATGAATCCAAGCCGTTCCATCTCGGCCGGGTCGAAGAGGTTGCGGCCATCGAAAAGAATCGGGTGAGTCAAGGCCTTGCGGGCATGGTCGAGATCGAGCTTTTTGAACTCGTCCCATTCGGTGGCCACCACCAGGGCGTCGCAGCCGTCGGCGACCGCGTTCATGTCCTCAACGAAGGTGACGTTTTGCAAGACGGCCCGGGCTTTTTCCATCGCCTTGGGGTCGTGAACGCGGAGCACGGCCCCTTCTTTTTGCAGGCGCTGGCACAGATCGATGGCGGGGGACATGCGGACGTCGTCGGTGTTCTGCTTGAAGGCCAGGCCGAGCACGCCGATTTTCTTGTCCTTGAGCACCCAAAGGGTGTCGGCGATTTTCTTGAGGAAGCGGTCCATCTGGGCGGCATTGATTTTCTGGACCTCTTTGAGCAGGCCGAAATCATAGCCGACTTGCTCGGCGATCTTGATGAAAGCGCTGAGGTCCTTCGGAAAGCAACTGCCGCCGAAACCGAGCGAAGGATTGAGGAAGCGCCGGCCGATGCGGTCATCCATCCCCATGCCGTTGGCCACCTCCTGCACGTTGGCGCCGGCGGCCTCGCAGACGGCGGAGATGGCGTTGATATAGGAGATCTTGAGCGCCAGGAAGGAATTGGAGGCGTGCTTGATCAGCTCGGCCGAATTGATGTCGGTGACAATGATGGGGGCCTTGAAGGGGGTGTAAACGGCCTTCATCGCCGCCACCGGCCGAGGGGAGCGGACCCCGATGACGACTCGGTCCGGATGCATCAGGTCTTCGACGGCAAAGCCTTCCCGGAGGAACTCAGGGTTGCTGACCACGTCGAAATCGACGCGGGCCTTGCAATAGCGCTTGATAGTTTCGGCCACCTTATCGCCGGTCTTGACCGGCACGGTGCTCTTATCCACCACGATTTTGTAGCTGGTCATGGCTCCGGCAATGTCGCGGGCCACCTTTTCAATAAAGCTCAAATCCACCGAGCCGTCCGGCAGCGGAGGGGTGGGGACGGCGATGAAAATGACGTCGGACTGCTGGACCCCCTCGGCGATGCTGGTGGTAAATGTGAGCCGTCCGGCAGCCATGTTTTTTTTGACGAGATCTTCCAGGCCCGGCTCGTAGATAGGAATGCCTCCCGCCTGGAGCACCTGCACCTTGGCGGCGTCATTATCGACACAAATGACCCGGTGGCCAACTTCAGCGAAACACGTACCGGTCACTAAGCCGACATATCCTGTTCCAACAATCGTGAGTTTCATAGGTACCAGCGGCGCGGAGTGAGTTCCGCGCCAAATTGTCCCTCTCGGGCCAGCTCAGTTCCGTGAGATCTCGCGACCCAACACACGAGGCTATTTCTTCTCGAGCTTAAACGAGGACGAGGGGGCGGGGGAAGCCGCGGGCTTGGGAGCCAAACTGGGATACTTGGCCTGAAGCTCTTCAACCCTCATGCCTGCCTCCGCGCCGAGGGAGCTGAAAGAGAGAGAGCGCTCGACATCCAGGTAGTAGGTGCGGGCCTGGGCCGCAGCAGCCTCGGTATTCTGCCTGGCGTAGAGGTTGGCGAGGGCGAACTTGGCTTCCGGGATGAGGGCTTCGGAGGAATGCTGATCGATCAGCCTCTTATAGGCGGTGATAGCATTGGCGCTGTCACCCTGGGCGTCATAGCAGGCGGCCAGGCCAAACTGCGCCTGCGCCACGAAGGGGTTGTCCCGATGCTCCAGCGACAGATTTTGAAACCTGGCCTTGGCCTCGTCGTATTTGCCTTCGATAAACAAGTTTCCCGCCCCGAGCAGCAGCGCGCGCGCGCCCGCCACGGAGTTGGGATACTCGCCGGCGACTTTCAAATAAGCCGCCGCGACGTCCGTCGGTTCCCCAGGACCCGCCAGCGTGTGCGCCACGGCTACCGCCGAAACGGCTTCGCCCGCATTGACTTCCTTCTCAGCCTGACGCAGCACTACAAACCAGATCGTCAAGCCGACAACGGCCACGATCGCCACGCCCCAGGTTATTTGCTTCTTGTTCTGTTCGAACCAGCCCCAGAGCTTCAAGAGGCTGACCGATTGTGCGACGTCAGATTCCATATAAGGGGGCACATGTTCCGATCAGAACCTCAAAACCGCAAGCCTGAAAGTGCGCTTGGAATCGGAAAAAGACACAGCCGCGCATCCACCCCGGAGCAGTAGCTTTTGGCCGGTTTTGGGCGTGAGTTGGGGCTAAATCCTCCCGGTGAGCAAAAGGGCCCGGGGACGAGCCGTTCCCGTTCTATCGCACAAACTTGCGCCACGTGAGCCGTCACGTTGTAAAGCACGTTCTGACCGCTACCGGGCGGAGAAATCCTTCGCGGCAAAGACGCGGCGGCCGTCGGGGAGTTGGGCTTCGGCTTCGACCCAGGCGAGGCCGGCCCCGGGCGCGAACGTAAACGCGTCGCCGAAGGCGGGTTGGCATCCGGCGGCTTCCCAGACAACGCGGGCGGTGGAGAGATCCAGGCCGGGAGCGGAAAGGCCCAGAGTCAGTTTGGCGCCGGCGCTGATTTTGGCCGGAAGGCCGGTGATCTTGCCGGGAGCGGCCCGCCAGGGCTGGGTCTTGAGGGGGGTTTGGGCCATGAGCCAGGCAAGGTAACCCAGGGCGCGACCCTGGTTGAGTATGACGAACTCCTGGCTGAGGTTGAAGCTGTCGCCCCAACGATCGTAGAAGGGGTAGGGATCATCGGGAGCGCCGTCGGAAGGAAAACTCAGCTCGCCGAGTTCGCGTTGGTAAAGATCGAGCCAGCCAAAGCCGGTTTGGACGTTGCCCAAGGGAATGCCGGTGGGGGGGAGGATACGGCGGGCGTTTTGGGCGTATTGATCAACGATCTGGCGCTGGCGGCGCCAGCCCAGGCCGGTGAGGTAGGTGATGTTAAGCGGATTGCAGCCTTGCTCGTAATTGAGGTTGCTGATGAGGGCTTCGATCATCTGCGGGCGCGGATCGTTCAGAGGGGGATAGTCGAGCTGGCAGGCCACGGCCAAATCAAAGGCGGCATCGCCTGAGAAATACCAGCCGGGCGATTCGGCGCGCTTGGTTTCCTCGGGGAGGCTGGTTCCGTAGGCGCTCTGCTGGGCGCGGCGAAGCTGGTCGGCGCCCGCGGCGGCGATCTCCTCCTCGCACTGCTCCCGGAGGAGCGGATCGAGCAAGGGCAGGCGGGACACGGCAGCGTCGCCGAGCTGAGGAGCGGGGAGAGACTGGCTTGTGGGAACGACAGCCGGATCCGAACCGAGAGAGCCGGTGTTCTGGGGTCCAGGGGCGGCGCGGCCGGTTTTGACGGCAAAGGCGTAACTGCGGATGGCACAGCCGTAAGCGTCGTAGAGCCGCTGCCAGCCCCAGCGGCGGGTGGCGGGGTCGGAAGGGTGCAGCCAGTCGAGCAATTTCTGATGGTAGGCTTGCTCGCCGGTGGCGAGGTACAATTCGCAAGCCGCCCAGGCCAGCTCGTCATCATGCATGAACTCGTCGCCGTAATGGGTGATTTTCTGATAGGCTCCGTCCTTGCCGTAGCGCGCGATGGCGCGGTCGAGGAAGGCCCAGCCTTTGCGGGCTCTTTGGAGGTAGAGGGCGGCGGCTTCCGGGAACTGGCGCTTGAAGGTGGGGGAGGAAGCGCACTGGGCCAGCGCGGCGACGGCGGCGGCGGTCACGGCGGTGTTTTTGGGGAAGACGATTTGAGGGTCGCCATGGTCGGGCAGCACGTCCTGCTCGTACTCGCGATCGCGGGGATAGACCAGGAAATAGAAGCCGCCGTCGGCGTCCTGCATTTTGGCGAGGAAATCGGCTTCCCACTTGGCTGCTTGCAGGATGTCGCTCTTGCCGTCGCCGCTCTCGGGCAGGCCGAGGTTGTCGAGGTCGCTGACGCCGGGGAACAGGTCGGCGGCGAGTACCAGGTGATGAATAAGGCCGGCGCTATTGATGGTGTATTTGCTGTAATCGCCGGCGTCGTGATGGCCGCCGCGGACATCGACGGGGCCGCGGTTGACGAAGGGGTAAAGAGAGGCGGCGACGTTCTTGAGCTGAGGAGCGGTGTGCCGGGGATTGTCTTTATAGTTGGCTGACTCTTTTTGGAGGGAATTGTTGGCCGACTCGAAGCGCATGGTCATATCCGGCACTTCCGCCGGAGCGGTATGGCAGGGTCCGTGTGTGAAACGCGTAAAGGGGAGCTGGTTGGCAGCCCCGCAACGCTGATGATAAAGGCCGAGCGCATAGGTCCGCGCAAAGGCGGCGGCCACCCCGTCACCGATGAAGAACGGGTAGGAAGTCCCCAAGCCAGGCAGGAACAAGCGGTATTCGCCGGGGGTTTTGAGGGCGCTGAAGTCGGCTTCGAAAACCTGCTGATAACAGGAGAAAGGAAAACCTTGGTCGGGCCGCGGCGCGAGCGCGCCCTGGAAAACGGGGTTCGCGGAGCGGGCATCCAGCACCCAGAAAGGGAGTTCAGGATACGGAGCGGAGAGTGGGGCGTTGGAATTGGCGATTGACGATTGACGATTCACGAGCGGGGATGGGACAGCGTTCGTTGCGAGGAGGAGCTGGTCGGGAGGCAGTTCGCCGAGGGTGCCGAGGTAATAGCCGATCATCGCCTTCTTCGGGTAGGCGGGGAGATAGCCCGTTTGGTTCACATGCACGACGGGGCTGAGGCGGAAGGGATCGGCCTTGGCAGTGAAACGCAAGGCAGGCGGCCAGAGACTTTTTGAGGGGTTCTTGACCTCGACGGTCTGGCCGTCCCCGATGGGAACCGCCAATTGGAGATAAAGGGAATTGCCGATGCGCAGGTCCCGCTCCTTAAAGGCGGCATAGAGCACCCGGCGGCGAAACCCGACGCCTTTGACGGGAATCGCCCTGTCACCGGCCGACACAGTGAATTCCTGGGGGGCCGGCAAGCGGCATTGGCCGGAAGGATCGATAAAATCCCATCGCTCGAGCCGGGCGGGGTCGGGCTGCTTGGTGGTCACCAACGAGAGCTCGAGCAACGCGGGCGCAACAATAATCAGCCGGCAGGAGCCGACCGCAGGCAGGCTTAGCGGGTCATCGTCGGGAAATGGCCCAGTCGCTGAAGCGCCGTTGAAGGTCAAAAACAGAATTACAACGCCGGTAAAAAAGTGTTTACCATCCATGGCGGGGAATCTTGCCCAGGTTGAGCGAGGAGGCAAGGGGGGTTGATAACGGACGGTCAAGCCGGCAAACCAGTCCGAAAGCGCCGGAAGAGGATCCCGGAGGGGGAACTAGCGCAATCCCGGTGATTCCCCGGTGCCATTTTCGGAGGACACCCGATTGTAACCGGGAGGCTTGAGGCTGTAGATTCTTGTGCATGACAAACAGTCCGAGTGCGTGGTGGAACACGGCATGGTTTCGCGAGTGGGAGCGGATGGCTTACCATAAGTGAGCCGATTGCTCGTGGTTGATAGCTGACGGCTGGCAGCCAGCCCATCGGCTTGTCCCCTTCCCCGTTGCAGCCTTCCAGCGTTCCAAGCTTCTGTCGTTCTAACGTTTTAGCGTTTTAGCGTTTTCGCACTTTTCCCCCGGCGGTTGCCACCGGCTGCCGATTCTGGTAAAGTGGAGAGCCTCGGACTATGAGGGCGATGCCAGCATCTGTAGCAGCCTGGGTCAACGCCGGGCTGGGGTTGATCTATCCGGAGGTCTGCCAGCTTTGCGAGAAGGCGCGGGCGACGCCGGGCGAGGGTTTTTTGTGTGCGCGCTGCCGAGGCCGGGTGCGGTTTGTCGAGCCGCCAGTTTGCGCGCGTTGCGGCAGGCCTTTTCAGGGGGCGATGACGGTCGAGTTCGAATGCGCCGCCTGCCGCGAGGCGCGGCCGCACTTCTGCCAGGCGCGCTCGGCGGTGGTGGCCCGGGAGGAGATCCTCGAAGTGATTCATCGCTACAAGTACAACCGGGCGCTCTGGTTCGAGCCGTTCCTGGCCGAGCTGCTCATCAGCCGGGCGGCGCCGGAGCTGGGTCGAGGACAATGGGACTGGATCGTCCCGGTGCCGCTGCATCCGGCCAAGGAGCGGGAACGGGAATTCAACCAGGCGGAGCGGCTGGCAACACGGCTGAGCGCGGCCACGGGCCTGCCGCTCAACACGCGCCTGGTCCGGCGCGTGGTGCCGACCCGGACCCAGACGTTGCTGAGCCGGGAGGAACGGCTGGCCAACGTTCGGCGCGCGTTTGCGCTACGGCGCGGAGCGCGCCTGGACGGGAAGCGGCTGGTGCTGGTGGATGACGTGATGACCACCGGCGCGACCACCAGCGCCTGCGCCAGGGCCCTTAGAGAAGGGGGAGCAGGCGACGTTTGTGTCTGGACAGTCGCACGGGGAATTTGAATACTACCCGCTAACGCTTGAAATGAAATCTGTTGTGAATGTAAACCGCGGGGGTCGAGGTCCATCGGTTCGACTCTCTATCCTCAACCCTCAATCCGTTTGAGTATGGCCACGACTACGTTCACGAAAAAAACCCTCGGTCTGGAGACGGTCGAGCCCGGCGTCACTCCGCCGCCGACGGGCTCCACGACCTTCGTCAAAAAGCCCAAGCTGGCCTCCAAGCCGCGGAAGCGGGAAATCCCGGAGGGTCTTTGGACCAAGTGCCCCAAGTGCGACACGATGGTGTTCGACAAGGAACTGGACGAGAACCTGAAGGTCTGTTCGCATTGCCAATATCATTTCCCCATCAGCGCGCGGGAGCGGATCCATTCGATGGTTGAAACCTGCACGTTCGAGGAGATGGACGCCGAAATGACCAGCGTGGATGTGCTCAACTTCACCGGGGTCGCCTCGTACGCCTCTAAACTGGAGGACTACCAAAGAACGACCGGGTTGAAAGACGCGGTCATTACGGGCATCGGCCAGATTGGGGAGCATCGGGTGGCGCTGGGGGTGATGGATTTTACTTTTCTGGGCGGCTCGATGGGGTCGGTGGTCGGGGAAAAGCTTTCACGGCTCATCGAGAGGGCCACTGAAAAGGGCCTGCCGCTGATCATTATTTCGACCAGCGGCGGAGCGCGCATGTACGAAGGCATGTTCAGCCTCATGCAAATGGCCAAGACCTGCGCCGCCCTGGCCTATCATGCCAAAGCGCGCCTGCCGTATATCAGCGTCCTGACCCATCCGACGACCGCCGGCGTCATGGCCAGCTTCGCCAGCGTGGGGGATCTCATCATCGCCGAGCCCGCCGCAATGATCGGATTTGCCGGCCCGCGGGTGATTAAGGACACGACCCAGGCGGAGCTGCCGCCCGGGTTCCAGACCGCCGAGTTCCTGCTCGACCACGGCCTTATCGACGCGATCGTCTCGCGCCGCGAAATGAAGGCCCGCCTCGTCGATTGCCTCAGCTACATGACCCCAGACGCGAAGTAGCGCGGGGCGGCGATCTAAAGCTCAAGTGCCGCCGGTCCCCGGGGCTTCATGGCGGAGCCCGGAATTCCGCCCTTTCCGTAAGCACTATTCCCCATTGTTCCCTTCCCGCTTCGAGGGTTGGTTAGCGAAAGAGGTTGCCTAAAGCCGGATCCGTGGCTGCGGCCTGGCTATGAGCACGCCAATGAAAGGTTTCTAAAGAGGAGTATGAGAACTCTCGAAACTCAACAAGTCCGGCCCAGTATTCCCAGCGGCAAGGGGATCAAGATCGAGCGGGCCATCACGGTAGGATTGCCCGCGCCGGAGGTCTACACGTTCTGGCGGCGGCTGGAGAATTTACCGCGCTTTCTCCACCACATCGAATCGGTTACGCAGACCGATGACCGGCACTCCCATTGGGAGGTCAAAGCGCCCCGGGGCAAGGTGGTCAAATGGGATGCCGAGATCATCGAGGAGCGGAGCAACGAAATGTTCTCCTGGCGTTCTTTGCCGGGATCGGACGTCGATAATGCGGGCTCGGTCTGGTTTATTCCCGCGCCGGGCGGCCGGGGGACGGTTGTCAAAATCTCGCTCAAATACGCGCCGCCCGCCGGCAGGCTCGGCGCGGTGGTCGCCAAGCTTTGGGGCCGCGACGCCGAAACCGAGATCGCCGAGGATCTCTACCGCTTCAAGAGTTTGCTGGAGGCGGGTGAAATCCCCACCACTCAAGGCCAGCCGCGCGCGGCCGAAGGAGGCCGCCGATGAGAGCGGTCTGCTGGCACGGCAAACAGGATGTCAGGGTCGATGATGTTCCAGACCCGGCCATACTCAATCCACGGGATGCCATCATCCGCATCACCACTACGGCCATCTGCGGCTCCGATCTGCACCTTTACGATGGCCTCATCCCCACGATGGAAGCGGGCGACGTCCTCGGCCATGAATTCATGGGCGAAATTGTCGAGACGGGCAGAGAGGTCAAGAACCTGCGCAAAGGTGACCGGGTGGTCGTCCCCTTCACGATCTCATGCGGCAAATGTTTCTTCTGCCAGCGGCAGCTGTGGTCCTTGTGCGACAACACTAACCCGAACGCGCGCAAGAGCGAGATGCTGACCGGCTACCCGACTGCGGGGCTGTTCGGCTACTCCCATCTTTACGGCGGCTATGCCGGCGGCCAGGCCGAATTCGCCCGCGTCCCTTTCGCCGACGTCGGCGCATTGAAGATCCCCGAGGGTTTGCCCGACGAAAAAGTGCTCTTCCTTTCGGACATCTTTCCGACGGGTTATATGGCCGCCGAGAACTGCGGCATCCAGCCGGGGGACACTGTCGGGGTCTGGGGCTGCGGGCCGGTGGGCCAGTTTGCTATCCGAAGCGCCTTTCTGCTTGGAGCGGAGCGGGTCATCGCCATCGATTCGGTCCCGGAGAGATTGGAGATGGCCAAACAAGCCGGGGCCGTGACCCTCGCGGGCAATGGCGACACCTTCGATCGCATCAAGGAATTGACCGGCGGCATGGGGCCAGACTCGTGCATTGACGCGGTCGGCATGGAATCGCACGGGGCAACCCTGGCGGCGCGGTATGACCGCGCCAAGCAGGCCGTGCGACTGGCAACGGATCGGCCGCACGTCTTGCGCGAGGCCATCCACGCCTGCCGCAAAGGCGGGACCGTCTCGGTGCCGGGCGTCTATGCGGGCTTTCTCGACAAGTTCCCCTTTGGCGTGGCCTTCGCGAAGGGCCTCACCCTCAAAATGGGCCAGACGCACGTCCCGAAATACATGCCTCCGCTGCTCGAAAAGATCCAGCGCGGCGACATCGACCCCTCCTTCATCATCACGCACCGTCTCCAACTGGATGACGCCCCCGAGGGCTATGAAGCCTTCCTCAACAAGCGCGACAACTGCGTGAAGGTGGTGCTCAAGCCGTAGTCTGAATCCGAGCGGGTGATTCTTCCAGCACGGGCCCGCCCGTCGGTCCCTTGCCGCAAACCGACAAGAAGATTCTCTCAGCGGTACGGACTGCCGGGCAAATTCTGCAAGCAGGGGGAAGGTTTTGCCAGCGCCGGCAGCCAAAAAGGGGCGAAAGGGGCAAAAAGCGGCTCTGGCACAACCAGTGCTCAGCAAACCCGGAATGAATGTGAGCCTATACCAGGCGGCGGCGGCAATGAATGCCAATGCGCGATGGCAAGATGTCATCGCGCAAAACCTGGCGGTCAGCTCGATCCCGGGCGCCCGCAGGCAGCAGATGTCCTTCTCAGCAGTTGAAGCGGCTCTGGCGCCGAGCGCCTCCACCTGGAACAGCTCGCGTTACGTGATGCCGACCAGCAGCACTTCAACCAGTCTGCAGCAAGGCGAATTCCGGCCTACCAACCTGCCGACCGACGTGGCGATCCAAGGGCCCGGCTACCTCCAGGTGCAATTGCCTAACGGCTCACAAGCATACACCCGGGACGGCGAACTGCAGTTGAGCGCCCAGGGCCAGCTCGTCACCAAGCAGGGCTATACCGTCATGGGGGACAGCGGCCCCATCCAGATGGACCCGTCCAAAGGGGGTTTCTCCGTGGCGGCAACGGGCGAAGTCAGCCAGGGCGGCGCGACTATAGGCCGCATCAAGCTGCTTGAATTCAACCAGCCCGGCCAGTTGACTCCCATCGGCGGCGGCTGTTATGTGGCTAACAACCCCCAGTTGCAGAGCACGCCGGCCCAATCCTCGAGTTTGCGGCAAGGTTTCCTCGAAATGGCCAACATCAACCCGACCACCGAGATGGCCAGTCTGATCAGCGCCACCCGATCCTTCGAAGCCAACCAGAAAGTCATGCAGATACAGGACGACCGGCTGGGGCGGACGATTTCCGACCTGGGCAATCCGACATGAGGAGTTCCAAAGCCATCTTTTTCCCGCCGCCGCAAAGCGCGGTTTGCGGCGGCCATTCCGCCATCAACCATCGATACTCAACCCATCACTGAGCCATGCTTCGCTCGCTTTACTCCGCGGCTGCCGGGATGCAGTCAGAGCAGATGAACCTGGACGTCATCTCGAACAACCTGGCCAACGTCAACACAACCGGATTTAAGAAGAGCAAAATCGAATTCCAGGAGCTGCTTTACGAAACGATGCGGGAGCCCGGAACCGATCAAGGCAGCGGCAACCTGCTGCCCACGGGCTTGGAGGTAGGCCAGGGCTCCCGTCCGATGGCGACGGCGAAGATCTTCACGCAAGGCGATTTGACGCAAACGGGCGAGAATCTGGATATCGGCATTCAGGGCGATGGTTTTTTTGAGGTGGAAATGCCCGACGGCACCCTGGCCTACACACGGGACGGCGCATTAAAGACTTCGGCGGACGGCAAGATCGTCACCAGCGATGGTCTGCCGCTGCAAGGCGGCTGGCAGCCCGTGCCCACCGGCACGACCAATATTACCATTTCCGCCGACGGCCAGGTCACCTACACCACCGCCAGCGGCGCCACCTCGTTTACCGTGCAGATGGTGCGCTTCCCCAACGAGGCCGGCCTCCAAAGCATGGGCAACAATCTCTACACGCAGACCCCCGCCTCGGGCACACCCGAGCTGGGCACTCCCGGCCAAAGCGGCTTCGGCACCCTCAACCAGGGCTACCTTGAAATGTCAAACGTTTCGGTGGTCGATGAGATGGTCAACATGATTCTGGCGCAACGGGCGTACGAAGTAAACTCGAAGGCCGTCCAGGCCGCCGACGAAATGATGCAAGAAAGCAACAACCTGCGCCGCTGATGAAACCGGGCCAGACCACCACAGCAGCTCGGGAAGGCCGCCCTGCCCTCCTGCCGGCGGCGTGCGCGCTCGCACTCTGCCTCTGCGGAGCCGGTTTGGCCGGCCGCCTCGGCGCCCAGGAACCGCCGGCATTCCAACTCCGCCCCGCGGCCCAGGTGGATGGGGAAGGCATTTTTCTCAACCAGCTTGTTCAAAGCGAGACGCCGCTGCCGGCTTTGAGGATCGGCGACGCGCCAGTGTTCGGCAAGACCGTGGTCTTGAATCGCGGGCGGGTGGCGGAATTGGCGCGCGCCGCCAGGTCGGATTTGGATCTGACGAATTGGGCGGGAGCCGGAGCAGTCAGGATCAGCCGCCGTTCACGCATTCTGACGGAGCAGGAGGGGGTGCAGCTTTTAACGGGGCTGCTTCAGCAGCATTACGTGAGAGACAAGGGAGAGCTGGAGTTGCGTCTGGCGCACCCCTGGACCGCCATCGAGGTGCCGGACGAGCCTTTTACGCTCACCGTGCTGGATCTGCCCACGGTCGGCGTTACTTCCTCTTTCATTCTCCGCTTCCAACTGCAAACGGCCCGGGGCGAGCAGGTCGGTTCCTGGCAAGCGGCGCTGCAAGCGCGGGTCTGGTCCGAGGTATGGGTGGCGCGCTCGGCGCTTCAGCGCGGCGAGTCGTTGCGGAGAGCGGACATCGCGCGCGAACGCCGCGACATCCTGGCGTTGCACGAGCCCTTGGCCGAGTTCGACCCGGAAAACCCGGGCTTGGAGATAGCCGCTCCGGTGGGGGTGAGCGCGCCGCTGCTGGCCCGCAGCCTGAAACCCCGCACCCTTATCCACCGGGGCCAAACGGTCGTTGCCCGGCTTGAAGAGGGCACACTGGCCATCACCTTGAAAGCCGAGGCGATGGAAGACGGTGCGCCAGGCCAGATCATCCGGCTGCGCAATCCCCTTTCCCGCCGCGACCTGCGCGGCAAGGTCATCGACGCGCAATCCATTCTCGTGGAACTCTGATATGAAGACTATCCTGCAACTGATCGGATCCTGGAGATTCGAGGCAACCCTCCAAGGACGGGCCGCCGGCTTTCACCTTCGCTCCGTTCGCTTTTGGCTCTGCCTTCTGCTGCCCCTGAGCTGCTGCGCGCAGTCGCTCTGGCAGCCAGGCGCCTCGAGGCCGATGTTTTCCGACAAGCGGGCCAGAGACGTGGGGGATCTGATTACCATTGTGGTGCAGCAAAGCACTACCGCCTCGAAAAACAACACCACGGCGACCTCCAAGAAGAACTCGCTCGCCGCGGCCATTACTTCCTTTCTCTACAGTCCCGCATCCAGCGGCCTTCTGACCAAGGGCGGCCAATTGCCGGCCATCAATTACACTTCAGACCATGAATTCTCCGGCGGCGGCACCATCAACGATTCCGAAAACATCGTGGACCAGGTGACAGTGCGGGTCATCGACGTGCTGCCCAACGGGAATATGGTCATCGAAGGCGTCCGGGAAACGTCCTTTAGCGGGGAAAAGCAGAACACGGTCTTACGCGGTATTGTGCGGCCCGATGACGTCATGGCCAACAATACCGTTTACAGCTACAACATCGCCGACGCCAAGATCCAGATAATGACCAAGGGTTCAATCACCGACAGCCAGAGACGGGGCTGGTTCACCTGGATCTGGGAGAAGCTCAGCCCCTTCTGATCTATGCCGCTTGTGCCACGCTACATCAGACCCGTGAGCCGCTCCACGGCGGCGGCGCAGAAACTTCCCGCCGAGGCAGCGCAGATTTCGCGCTGTGAATGGATGCACCCGCACGCGGGTGCGGGGCTCTCCGCGCCAATGGCAACTCCGACATCCGAAATCCCGAATCGGATTTCGAGTGGCGCGAGCGTTCCGGCACGACTTGCCGTTGGCGCTTTGTTTTTCCTCCTGTGCGCGGCGCTGCCGGCCTCGGCGGATGGCGTGCGTCTGCGAGACCTGACGATGGTCGCCGGAGCACGCGAGAACCAACTGGTTGGCTTTGGCCTGGTGGCGGGCCTGGCGGGGGCCGGAGACAAGGATCCCGTCTACACCAAGCAGACCATGGCCAACTTGTTCCAACGCTACGGTCTGAACGTTCCCGCCACGTCCCTTTCGGCAAAAAACGTCGCCGTCGTGATGGTCACCGCAGACATCCCGGCGTTTGTGAAACCGGGGGAACGGCTGGATGTGCAGGTCGCGTCCATGGGGGATGCGGCGACGCTGCAAGGCGGGGTATTGCTGCAGACCCCGCTGCTGGGGGCCGACAACAAAGTCTATGCCGTAGCCCAGGGACCGGTTTCGATCGGAGGCTTTAGCGCCGGGACCGGCGGCGGCGGGGGCGCAAGCGTGACCAAGAACCACCCCACGACGGCCCAAATCGTCAGCGGAGCGCTGGTGGAAAAAGAGATTCCCGCCACGATTGTGCGGGACCATATCATTGAACTGCTGCTGCGGGAGCCCGATTTCACGTCGGCATCGCGGGTGGCCGCGGCCGTCAACGACGTCTTCACCAACTCGGCCCTGGCGATCGACGCAACCACAGTCCAGGTGCACATGCCCGACGGCACAGAGGCTTCGCCGATCGACTTTATCGCCCGGCTGGATCAGATCGAGGTGGTACCCGACACCCCGGCGCGCATCATTATCAATGAGCGGACGGGAACCATCGTGGCCACTTCGCGCATCCGCATTTCCAATTGCGCCGTCGCCCACGGCAACATCACCATTAGTGTGAGCTCGACCATGGACGTCTCCCAGCCGAGCCCCTTCAGCAAGGCCGGAGAGACGAAGGTGACCCCGCGCACGAGCACCCAGGTGACCGAGGGCAAAGGCGCGTTGATGCCCCTGCCGGAGATGCCGACGGTGGAGAAAGTCGCCTCGGCGCTCAACAGCCTGGGAGTGACGCCGCGGGACATGATGGCGATCTTCGAGGCGATGAAAGAGGCGGGGGCCTTGCAGGCGGAACTCATTTTGCGTTGATATGCCGGTCGAACCCCTCACCGCCCATGTTTCCGCCGCCAACGTCCCGCTGGAACAGTTGGCGGGCAACGCCGCGCTGACGGAGCAGGAGAAAATCGGCGAGGCGAGCCGCCAGTTTGAGTCTCTGCTGCTTCACCAGATTCTGGCGGAGACGCAAAAGACGGTCATTCCATCAAAATACGCGGATGATTCGACGTCGGCGGGGATCTACCGCGACATGGTGGCCAACCAGCTCGCGGATTGCATCTCCCGCTCGGGGACCTTTGGGTTGGGGAAGACGCTCGAACACCAGCTCACGCTCCATACCAAACCCCATTCGGAGGCCGGCGCCATGACGGGCGCCACCACCACGGGCGCCAGCGCACAGGCCCACCAGTCTCCGCCTTCGGCCCCCCGTCCCCAGCCGCACCCTAAGAAATCTTCATGAACGAACCGCTGCAAAACCTTACCGAAGCCCTGCGCGAGGAACTGAAACAGTACGGCGAAATGATCGCGCTATTGGACCAAGAACAGGAATTGCTGATGCACCGCCAGACCGCCGGCCTGCTCCAAAGCGTGGCGGCGATCAACTCCCAGGCCGAAACCCTCCAGGCCGTCCGCCTGGAACGCGAACAACGCCGCCGGCACGTGGCGCGCAGCCTCGGTCTGGACGAGGCCATCGCCTTCAAAGATCTGACCCCGCACCTGGGTTCCAACTATCGCCCGCTGATCCAGGCCCTGGTCCAGGAAAACAATGAGCTGCTGGTCCGCATCCAGCAGCGGGCGCGGCAAAACCACCTGCTGTTGAGCCGGGCGGTTGAGTTGATGCAGCGGTTTATCGACTCCCTGCTTCCGGGCGCCGGCCCCGCAACGTACACCGACGCCGGCAGGATGCTCGCCGGGCCCGCTCCGCATCAGGCCATCTATGACGCGGTAGGCTGACTATGTTATCCCTTCTCGACACGCTAAACATTGGCGCCAGCGGCCTGGAAGCCCAACAGACCGGCCTGACCGTCACGGGCCAGAACATCGCCAACCAGAACAACAGCGCTTACACGCGCCAAGTGGTGGACCTTTCAGCCGGGCCGGATATCCAAACGCCCAACGGATTCGAAGGCACCGGCGTCCAGGTCTCGACCATTCAGCAAATCAGCGACAGCGCGCTCAACGGCCAAATCTGCAACCAGAACAGCACGGAGAACTACTGGAATACCCAGCAGAGCAACCTGGAGAACATCCAGACCGAACTGGGCCAATTTCTCAATACGAGCTCGTCGAGCGTCGACGGCACGACGGGCTCGGATGGCACGGCGAGTTCCGAAGGCTTATCGAGCCAGATAAACAGCCTGTTCAACGGCTTCGAGAGCGTCGCTTCCGACCCCACGTCGCTGTCCGAACGGCAGGCGCTGGTGAGCCAGGCTCAAACGTTGGCCGGCTCCTTCAACCAGATCAACACCCAACTGTCGGGGGTGGAAAGCAACATCAACGGCTCGATTGACACTGATGTGGCTTCAGCCAACCAGTTGATGTCGAATATCGCATCCTTGAACGGGCAGATTGCCATGGCGGAAGCCGGCACGAACAACACGGCGAACGACCTGCGGGACCAGCGCGAGCAAGATCTGGAGAACCTGTCCCAGTTGGGCAATTTTCAGATCAGCACCGCGACCGACGGCACGGTGAGCATTGTCGCGGGCCCCTACACAATGGTTTCCGGTTCGAAGGTGGTCAGCACGCTGGGCACCGAGAATTGGGAGGGCAGCCATATTGTTTATAGCACCACGGACAACGCGAGCGTGACCTTCACCGGCGGGTCGATCGCGGGCGAGATGGACGCGCGTGACGGCGCGTTGGCAGACCTCCAAAGCGGCGTCAACACCCTGGCTTCCCAGCTCATCACCCAGGTCAATTCCGTCTACAGCCCCGGCTACGACCTCAACGGAAACACCGGCGCGGACTTTTTCACGGGCACTGACGCCAGCTCGATCGGCGTCAATTCCAACCTGCTGACCGACCCGTCGCAAGTGCAGGCGGCGGGCACGGCCGGCGCGGCCAGTGACAACACCGTGGCGCTGGCGCTGGGCCAATTGGCCACTACCAGCCAGAGCGGCTTGAACAACGAAACCTTCAGCGACAATTTCAGCCTGCTGGTCAGCGGCCTGGGCAATTCACTCTCGAACGCGAACGACCAGGTGGCGAGCCAACAGGCCGTCACCCAAATGCTCCAGAACCAGCGCGGCTCCATCAGCGGCGTCTCGTTGGACGAGGAGATGACGAACATGCTGACGTATCAAAAGGCTTACCAGGCTTCCGCACAGGTCGTCAGCACGGTCAATGAGATGCTGGAAACCCTGATCAGCATGAAGACGGTTTGATTCATCCAGTCCACTCCCCTACCCCACTCCATTTATGCGCGTCGCCGGCACTTCATACAACGAGATGATGGTCAGCCAGTTGAACCTCCTGACCTCCCAGCAGCAGCAACTCGAGAACCAGGTCACCACGGGCATGCGCGTCACCAAACCCGAAGACGACCCTGCGGCCATGGGGCAGGCGCTCAACATGGACACCGAGAACAGCGCCCTGACTCAGTACTCTCAAAACATAACCAGCCTCCAGAGCCGCTCCGACCTGGTCGCCAGTTCCTTGCAGCAACTCCAAAGCCTGACTGACCAGGCCACCGAGATTGCCACCGAGGCTGACGGCACGGCAACCCCGACGCAATTGCAGGCCTATGCCAGCCAGGTTTCCGGCCTGATCCAACAGGCCGTTTCCATCGCCAACACCCAGGACGGGGACCAGTATATCTTCGGCGGCACGAAGTCGAGCGAAGCGCCCTACACTACCACCACGGACGCCAGCGGCAACATCACGGCCGTCAACTACCAGGGCAACACCAGCGTCATGCAGTCCGACATCGGCCCGGGCACCAAGATGAGCGTCGATATTCCGGGCTCAAACACCACCGGTTCGGGCGCGCGCGGGTTGTTCACGGACAGCCGCTACGGCGCCGATTTGTTCAGTCACCTCATCTCGCTGCAAAGCGATCTTGAGTCTGGCGACACAACCGCGATCCAGAGCACCGACGAACCCGCGCTGGTCAAGGATGAGAACAACGTCATCTACCAGGTTAGCGCCAACGGCGTGGGGCAAAGCCAACTGACCGCCGCCGCCTCAAACAACACCACCCAGCAGGATGCCGTGCAACAATCGATCTCCAGTCTGACCGGCGCCGACATCACCCAGACGATCGTCAATCTGACTGAGAATCAGACCACCTACCAGGCCGCCCTCCAAGGCAGCTCTATCCTGCTGAATTTGCAGCAATCCCTGCTCGAGTATCTCTAGCCAGACCGCCGCCGGAGCCGAGCCGCATCCGGCCGAACGCAGCGGGCGTCATGTCTTTTGATGACTTACGATGCCGGCATGGGATGTTAGCCTCGGACTTGAATGTCCCGCACATCCAATTGGTCAAGCGTTGTGGAGAGAAACAGGCCTCCCTGTGAGCCGGCGTCCCGCACACGAGCTCAGGGAAGAAGCAGGGCAAACCTCCGGCCCGGACCCTGGATTCGGCGGCTGGCTCTGAGCGCGATTCTCCTTTGCGCCATCGCGGCCTTTGCGGCTTCGGACTCTCCGGCCCCGGCCGTCGATCAGCCGTCGCCAACAGGCAACTCCGCCCTCTGGTCCTCTCCGGCGGACACTCCGGTCACCCCGGGCGCCTCAGCCCAGGCCCAGGCGCTGCTGGCGTTTTTCAACGACACGTATGGGAAGAAGATCATCTCCGGCCAACAGGACGGCGCGGCATGGGAGAACCAGGCGGAATTTGAGATGGATTACATTCGCAAGACCACGGGGCGGTTGCCGGCGCTTCGCTCGTTTGACATGGCCGGTTTCACTCCCTCTCCGGCGCCCCGGGCTCGCGAGCCGCGCCCCGTAGTCACCCGCCGGGCCATGGATTGGTATCTCAATCAAAACGGGATTGCCGCCTTCTGCTGGCATTGGCATGCGCCGTTGGGCGCGGGAAACATTTATGTCACCAACACCCCTTTCGACATCCGCCTGGCGGTCAAGGAGGGAACGCCGGAGCACGCGGCCGTGTTGCGCGACCTTGACGTGATTGCCGCGGAATTGAAGAAGCTCCAGGACGCGGGGGTGCCGGTTTTGTGGCGTCCCCTCCATGAAGCCAACGGCCGGTGGTTTTGGTGGGGGGCGCATGGCCCGCAACCGTACCGGGAATTGTGGCGCCTGATGTTTGACCGATTCACCCGGTATCACAAGCTGAACAATCTGCTGTGGGTCTTCTCCCCCGGCGCCTCGACCGACCTGGCGGAGTGGTATCCCGGCGACGCCTACGTGGATATCTTCGGCCAGGATCATTACCCAATGGACGGGAACAACGGTCCAGCGAAGGACGTTTTCGACCAATTGGCCGCATTCCTTCACGGCAACAAACTCCTGGCCCTCTCCGAGAACGGGCCCATCCCTGCCCCGGACCGCCTCGTCAGTGAAAAAGCCCCATGGCTTTTCTTTGTCACCTGGTCCGGCTCCATTCTCCGGGAGAAGAATTCTGACGCGCAATTGAAAGAGGCCTTTCATCACCCGCACGTCTTGAACCTGGGAGACCTTCCGGACCTCAAAGCGTACCCATTTCGTCCGGCGGGGGAGGCGGCGAAGCTGGCTTTTACGTTTCCGCCAGCCGAACTGGCGGTCGGCAGCCCGGGCCGCCAACCCGTCCTCGTGGCCGTCCAGGATGCGCAGGGCCGGACCATCCGGGACGGCAAATTCGAAGTGACACTGGCGCTGGAGAACCATCCCCCCAATGCAATGCTGAACGGCACCCTTACTGTCAGCACCATCAACGGAGTCGCCGCTTTTCCCGACCTAAGCGTTTCGCAGGCCGGCTGCGGCTATACCCTCAAGGCCGCCGCCAGGCAACTGGCCGGGGCCACCAGTCCGCCGTTCGAGGTCGGCCCTGGCGCAGGAATGTTGCGCGAGTGGTGGACTGGCGTCTCAGGCTCGCAAGTCCGCGACCTGACCCATCATCCGGCCTTCGCGGCCGCCCCGGCCGGCAGGGAAATGCTTGGCGCGGCCGTCGAACTCCCCTGCCTGCTTCGAACCAATTTCGGCGAGCGGCTTCGGGGCATCCTTTCGCCGCCGCTGACCGGCGCCTACAGGTTTCAGCTTGTCAGCGACGGCACGTCCGAATTATGGTTGAGTTCCGATCAAACTCCGGGCCGGAAGGCAAGAATTGCAGAAATCACCGATAAAACCCCTTATAGTAAATGGCCCCACTCCCATGAAGTGTGGTCGGCGCCTATCCACTTGGAAGCCGGCCGGCAGTACTACATGGAGGTGCTGCACCAGCAGGCAGGCGGCTGCTCGCAGCTATGGGCAGGCTGGCGCCGGCCTGACGCTCTGGTCCAACAACCCATTCCGGCCGCGCATTTCTCCTGCCCGCCACCTGAACGATTGGCGGCCGCGCAAGCAACGGCTGAATGAGCCAAAACCGGATCGAGAGAAATCCCCGGGGTTGGGATTGAAGCAAACATATTATGCGGACACCCATTTCGAACTTGAAACCCAGGTTTCGTACGGCCTCTCTCTGCCTCCAATCCTGTTTTAATCCCTAGCGTCTTCACCATGCCCCCCATTTCCACCTTGGCCTTGGCTCAACGGATTCGCGACCACTTGTTCGACCACATTCTGCCCTTCTGGTGCGGGCCGGCGCTGGACCAGGAACAGGGGGGGTGGCTGGCCTGGCTGAGCAACGACCTCAAGGCCGACCGTTCCCAACCCAAGGGACTTATCGTCAACAGCCGCATTCTCTGGGCCTTCTCGGCGGCGCACCGCGCCCGGCCTGAACCGCTTTACCGCAAGATGGCCGAGCGGGCCTATGAGGTGGTGTATCATCGCTTCTGGGACACTCAACACGGGGGAGCGTTCTGGCGGCTGGATGGCGCGGGCCGGGTGCTGGACGATTCCAAGAAGTGCTACGGCCAGGCCTTCTACATTTACGCCCTGGCGGAATACCACCGGGCCTTCGGGGCGCCCGCGGCCTTCCAGCGGGCGATGGAACTGTTCCACCTGCTGGAGAGGCATGCCCACGACCCCAAGCATGGCGGCTACTGGGAGGTTCTCCAGCGCGACTGGTCCGAGGCGGCCGGCGCCCGGCTCAGCGACAAGGACATGGCCGAGAAAAAGTCCATGAACAATCATCTGCATGTCCTGGAGGCTTACACCAACCTCCGGCGGGTTTGGGAAGATGCGCGCCTGGAACAGCGGCTGCGCGAACTTCTCTCGCTGTTCGAAGAGCGCATTCTTGACCCGCGCACCTTCCATCTTCAACATTTCTTCGACGAGACCTGGCGCGTCCGCTCCGACACCTACACTTTCGGCCATGACATTGAAGGGAGCTGGCTCTTATGCGAAGCCGCGGAGGTCCTGAAAGATCCAACACTCCTCGGGCGCTTCCAGACTCTCGCGATGCGAATGGCCGAGACAGCGCTGCGCGAAGGAATCGACACCGATGGGGCCATGCGCTACGAAGGCAAGGCTGGTGGCATCGTCGACGGGGGCAAGGAATGCTGGCCGCAAGCCGAAGCCCTGGTTGGTTTTATCAACGCCTGCCAAATCTCCTCGGATCGCCGGTATCTCGAGGCAGCGGGCCGGGTGTGGGAATTCATCGACCAGCGCCTGGCGGACCGCCGCTATGGCGAGTGGTTCTGGCGCATCGCCCCGGGCGGCCAATTGGACCCCTCTTTACCCAAAGTCAGCGAGTGGAAAGGCCCCTATCACGGGACCCGGGCCTGTCTGGAGGCCATGTGCCGGCTCGCCCGCCTGGCGGCATTGAACGTGCTTTAATCTGAATCTATGAACCCAAAAGCCTTTAATCAGAAACTCAAGCAACTCCAGCAGCAGCACCGGAAACTGCTGCGCCGCCCCAATCACCAGCAAGAGGGCGGCAACGGCATCTTCGACCGCTATACCTTCCCGGTGCTGACCGCCGACCATGCGCCGCTTCGCTGGCGATATGACTTCGACCGGTCAACGAACCCCCACCTGATGACCCGCCTGGGCATCAACAGCGTCTTCAATGTGGGCGCGATGGAATGGCGGGACAACATCGTGCTGATGGCCCGCGTCGAAGGCTGGGATCGCAAATCGTTCTTCGCCGTCGCCGAGAGCAAGAATGGCGTGGATGGGTTCGAGTTCTGGGAGTACCCGGTCCGGCTGCCGGATTTTGAGCCGGCCGAAACCAACGTGTATGACATGAGGCTGGTGCGGCATGAAGATGGGTGGGTCTACGGCCTTTTTTGCGCCGAGCGGCACGACGATTCCCATCCGGAGGATCTTTCTGCGGCCATTGCCCGCTGCGGCATCGCCCGGACCAAAGACCTGCTCCAATGGGAGCGCCTTCCGGACCTCAAAACCCATTCTCCGCATCAGCGCAACTGCGTGCTCCACCCCGAGTTCGTGCGGGGCCAGTACGCCTTCTACACCCGGCCGATGGCCGACTTTGCCGCCACGGGCACCGGCGATGGCATTGGCTGGGGCCTGTGCAAGGACATCACGAGGGCCGCGATCGACCGGGAAGAAATCATTGACCCGCGGTTTTACCATACGATCTAGGAAGGCAAGAACGGCCTCGGACCGGCGCCCATCAAGACAGCCGAGGGCTGGCTGCATCTGGCGCATGGCGTCCGCAACACCGCCGCCGGAATGCGCTATGTGCTCTACCTGTTTCTGTGCGATCTCGAGAACCCCGCCCGCGTCATCAAGGCGCCCGGCGGCTACTTCCTGGCGCCCGAGGGCGAGGAGCGCGTCGGAGATGTTTCGAACGTGGTGTTTGCCAACGGCTGGGTGGCGCGGTCCAACGGCGACGTCTTCATCTACTACGGCTCATCCGATACCCGCACCCATGTTGCCACCAGCAGCGTGGAGCGGCTGTTGGACTACGTCATGAACACTCCAGCGGACGCGCTCCGTTCCTCGCTCTCGGTTGAGCAACGCTGCCGCATGATCGAGAGAAACCTGTGCCGGGCGCCTCGCTGAGAGCTCTCGAGGTCATAGGCACTGGTCGCTCCGGACAGAAACTGTCCTCTTTTTTAACGACAAGTAAAACAAACAGACTTCGTCTATAGTGGAGCCAGCTTAATAAAAAAACATGGTCACGATGTCGCATTTGCCGGTTGTTTGGCAGCCCTGTCCTCCGCGGGGTGCGCAGGTGGCTCAAATCACTTGAAACCGGACCTCCACGTATGACAGCGAGCCCTCGAATCCCCTGGCGCTTTAAAAGGCGCGGCGCGTTCACCTTAATCGAATTGCTGGTGGTTATCGCGATCATCGCCATCCTGGCGGCGATGCTGCTGCCGGCCCTGGCCAAAGCCAAAGCCAAAGCCCAGCGCACGAAATGCATGTCGAACATGAAGCAACTGGGGGTGGGACTCACCCTGTTTTGCAACGACCACGAAGACCGCTATCCGCCGTCCGCCTACACCACGGGAGATGTCTATTATCAACTAAGCTGGGACGACTACATCAACAAGAATATCGGCGGCAATGCCGGCGACGACCAATTGTTGTTGGGGATACTGAGCTCGAATGTTCCAGGTATTTTGAAGTGTCCCGCGGACACTATTCAGCCCGCGACCAACAACGGCGGCGCTTACGCCTACGCGACCATGAGCTCGCGTCGTTCGTATTCGATGAACGGAGTTGACCAGGTGACCGGCTCGCCGGGCCAGGTCCTCCAAATTCCCAGCACTCCCACTCATGGTGTGGGAGTTTACCTCACCATCAACGAGAATTTCTACAAGCCGGCCGATTTTTGGGAACCGCCAGGGTATAAAACCTCCATTGCGCCGGATGCGGCGGGAACCATCCTGCTCGCAGAATTGCCGAATGGCAGAAACTGTGCCGGCAATGACTGGCCTGCCTTCTGTTCCGGGCCTTCGTATCCCAACTCGGGCAATTACTCCGCCGACAGTTGCCAAATCGCCACCACCGATACCGAGTCTGAGGGCGCAAATACCTACACCCTGCACTCGGGTCGCTTCAACTACCTCTTCCACGACAACCATGTCTCAACACTCCGGATCCAAGACACGGTAGGAAGCGGAACGCTCGCCGCTCCGAAAGGGATGTGGACGGTGACACCGGGAGATTAAGGATCGCCTACTTCCCGTGGGTTAGCAGCCAAACCACGCGCCAAACCATCAGGACGGAAGCCACCAGAGCGACCACCAGGCCGCACCAGGCCAGCAACCGGGCGGAATAGCGCCAGGCTTTGGCTTTGCGCAACTGGTGCTGGCAGAACTGAAACGAAACCAAGGCGGTCAGCAAGTCCTCGGCGGATCGGAAACGCTGACGTGGGTTGGCGCGGCAGGACCGGAGCACGATTTTGTTGAATTGCACCACGTCCCGATCCTCGGCCGTTTCCCCCAAGTCCGGCGGCAACTCGGGATATTCATTTCGATCCTTGCCGGTGCTGATTTCGTAGAGAACTTTGCCAAGCGAATACACGTCGGCTTCGGGCGTGCCGGAACCCTCGGGGGCGATGAATCCTTCCGTGCCGACGCGGGCGCCCGGCTTGAACACTTCCGAGACCAGGCCGGCGTCGGCCAGCTTCGGGAAACCATTCACGAAGATGATATTGGAGGGTTTCACGTCGCAGTGGAGGAGGTCGTGCCGATGAAGAAAGCTCAGGGCCGAGGCGATGGCGGCGCCCGTGCGGACACATTCGCCGATGGGCAACCGCCCGCGCCGCTCGATATCCCGCGAGAGCGTGCGCGGCAGGTAGCGGCCCTGGATGACCACCTGGCCCGAAATGATGTCATCGGCCAATTCCATCACATAATAAAAGTAGCCGGCTTCCTTGCTGCCGCCCACCTGGAGAATATCCACCAGGCCGTCGTGCGAGCGTGAAATCGGCTCGAACTTCAAGACCCCCTGCCACTCGCGATCGAAGGCGCCCCCGTAATTGAAGCTGTTTTCCCGGACAATTTTGACGGCCCGGAAGGCGCCAAGAGCGTTCTTTGCGAGCCAGACATGGCCGGAGCTGCCGGTGCCGATGAGCCCGAGCAATTCATGCTCAGGGATCGGCGGAGGCGGATCCTCACCGGCGGGGAATGTCAGATTTGGTCCCATTTCTTTTGCAGCGTTCTCACTTCCTTCTTAATCATACTGGTAACACGATGTTTGGCCAGGTAAACCCGGGCCGCGCTGACTCCGAGCGTCTCGGCGATGCGTTCCACGGGCCACTCCCGCAACACTTGCAGATCAAACATCTGGAATTGCTCTTCCTTCACCTGCTGCCTGACCCGGTCGATAGCCGCTTGCAGCAGATTGGCCTGCCATTCCTCCTCCCAGCGGGCTCCGGCGCTTTCGTCCGGCGTATCGGGAATCTCGTCCGGCTCCGGAAGCCGCCCGCCGCCGGTCAAATCCTCATAGCCAGGCAGGCGTGTGCGTTTCCTCAACTGGTCGGCAATGCGCCACCGGGTCAGGTTGCGCAGCCAGCCCTTGAAGGAGCCGGACTTGGGATCGCGCCTGAATCTATGAATGCTTTTGGCCACCGAAATGACCGTTTCCTGAACCACTTCCTGCGCCTCCGTCTCCGTCAAGCCGGCGCGGCGCGCCACCGAATAAATCAGGCGCCAATAGGTGTCGAAAAAATCCTTCCAGCTCGCCTCGTCTCCCCAGTTTTGCAGACGGCTCAGCAGGCTGTAGCGGGTGGGGATAAAATCCTCGGTCAAACTGGTTATCTCGGATCCCATGCCTTTTCGAGGATAGGCATCGGAAACGGCAATGTCAAGCCGTGATACCTTTTATGACGCCGGGTTCACCCTCAGGCCATCCGACCCTGCAACAGGGGCCGCGACTCGGGGCGGGAGGGCATATTCCGAGTAACGCTGTTCATGAACTCCACTTTCACGTCTTGATCGGCGAAGCGGCAGGTGACGGTATCATGATGCGGGGTTTGAAGGAAACGCCAGGTCATCTCAAAAGTATGGTCGTCTTTCCAGACGCCGCTGGCCAGAACCTTGGAGTTCGGCCCCAGGCTCCTGGCGGTCAGCCTGGGCGGCGTGCCGGGCATGTCGGTCGTGCCGCTCACCCAATCTCCCAAACCGCACCGGATGGGATGAAGCCCCTTGTCATCCTTCAGGGCGAAGACGCACTCCGGGTTCTCAAAATGGAAGGAAATGCTCTCCACGTTCATGGGATTGGCTTCCATCCGAAAGAGCTTGCCTGAGATCCGCGCGGCCAGCGCCGGGGCGGCGCAACCGGCAGGCGGCTTGAGCGCGAGGCTGGAAAGCGCCTGGTGGAGGGCCGCCACCGAAGTCTTATCCGGCGGCAGGGCCTCGTCTTTCATGGCTGGCAGGAGATGTTCCCAGAACAGGGAGATCTCGGCCCCCATGTTTGGGCTCTCGCTCGTGACCGCAATGACCGCGTCTTTCTCCGGCAGCACGATCGAGTATTGGCCAAAAGCGCCGTCTCCCCGAAACCCGTTGTGGCGGCAGCGCCAAAACTGGTAGCAATAGCCCTGGTGCCAATCGCTCGTCCGCTTCAAATCCTCCAGGTCGGCCCCGGCAGGGGCAGGCTGCTGGATCTTGAATGTGGTCGCCTCCTCCACCCAGGCAGCGGGGAGGATCGGACGGCCGTCCCAAACACCTTTTTGCAAATACAACTGTCCGAACCTGGCGAGCGCCTCGGTGGGAACCGCCAGGCCCCAGCCCCCGGTATTGATGCCCCGAGGACAACTCTCCCAGGTCATGCCCTCGATGCCGAGCGGCCCGAAGAGCCGTGGCCGCAGGTAGTCGATGAGCTTTTGGCCGGTGACCTTTTGGACGATGGCCGACAACATATACGTCGCCCCGCTATTATAGAGAAAAACGCTGCCCGGCGGGTTGGGAATGGGCAAGGCCAGGAATGCCTTCACCCAATCCTGTGATTTGTCAATGGCCAGCATCGAATCCTGGGCGTGGCCGACCGACATCGTAAGGAGGTGCTTCACCCGCAGTTCCGCCAGGTGGTCGCTGACGGCTTGAGGCAGGTCGTCCGGGAAAAATGACACCACCCGGTCCTCGACTTTGAGCTTCCCCTCGCTTGCCGCCAGACCGACGGCGGTGGAGGTGAAGCTCTTGCTCAGGGAATAGAGCATCTGGTTGAGGTCCGCCCGGTAAGGGGCCCACCAGCCTTCGGCAATCACGTGGCCGTGCCGCACCATCATGAAGCTGTGAAACTCGTGCTGGCTCTTGGCCAAGGCTTCCAGGAACCCGAAAATGCCAGCCGAAGAGACGCCTTGCGCTTCCGGGGTGCTTCGGGGGAAGTGTCCGCTGAAGGGCCTGGCTGACGCGCGGGAACCGAGCGAGGAAGCCAGGCTGAAACCCGCCACTCCCAGGCCCACTTGTTTGAGAAATTTTCTGCGACGCAGCGCCATAATTCTTTCCTCTGGATAAAAACGAAACCGCGAGCCAGCCACCCCGAACCCCCGCCGCCCGGCGCTGGAACCGACGCCAGCCGCCAGCCCGGCTCACGGGTGAGAGAATAGAACCCGCGCTCCAATCGTCAAGCCTCATCTCAAAGGCGCCCTTTTGCGTTGCTTTTCCCACAGGCGAATGTTTCAATGCTCTCCGGCATTGAAGACTTCCAGGACATGACCAACTGCTTCCAGGTGTTTTTCAAGCATCTCCACCTCCCCCGCCAAGGCCGTGTATTGTCCGCCGCCTTGGGAGCGGCGATCCGGCTTTTGCTTCCGTTCACCGCCTGCCACTCGGCGGCCGGCGCGGAGTTCAACACCAGCGACGTTGCCCGCACGCCCCTGAACAGCTACGAGGTCTGGCAGATCGAGGAGGGCTGGGTGCCCAATTCGGTCTCTTCGGTGCTCCAGACTCACGATGGGTATATCTGGCTCGGGACCTACCATGGCCTGGTGCGTTTCGACGGGGTCCGTTTCACAGCCTATGACTCGGCGCACACGCCCGGTCTGCTGAACAGCCGGATCACCGCCCTTTACGAAGACGCGGCAGGCACCCTGTGGATAGGCCATGAAACCGGCGAACTAACCCGCATGGAAAACGGCGTCTTCCGTCCGGCCAATCCCGGCCAGAAATGGCCGCCGGGAGCCCTGGAATCCCTCACTTCCGATGCGAATGGCGATTTGTGGGCCATTAACGAAGCCGGCACCTTCTCGCGGGTGCGCGACGGCAAGATGCTCGAGATTTCCTCCGAATTCAACCCGAGTCGGAAGGTGGCTTTGAGCCGGGAGCCCGACGGCCGGCTTTGGGTGGTTTATAACGGAATGGTTTCGGTGCTCCAGGAGGGCCATCTCGCTCCCTACGAGTTTCCGGACGCCGCTCCTTCCGATTTTTACGAGCGGATCGCCCCCGCCCGGGACGGCAACCTCTGGGTCATCGGCAACGGACGCATCCGCAAGTGGGCCGGGGGCCAATGGAAACAGGACCTCGGAGGGTATCCATGGGGACACACCGGCGTCACCGGCTTGATGGAGACCCATGCCGGCGCGCTGGCGGTGGGGACCGCCAGCGAGGGCCTTTATCTTCTCACGCCGGGGGGGGAGACCCTTCACTTCAGCCGCACCAACGGCCTTTCTCACGACTGGATTCGATGCTTGTGTGAAGACCAGGAAGGCAATATCTGGTTCGGCACCGGGGCGGGGATTGCCGCCCTTCGCTCCCGCAAGGTCAAGATGCTGGATGCGCCGGACCATTGGCAGGGCCGGGCGATCCTCTCCTTCTCCGTGCAGCCGGACGGCGCCGCCTGGATTGGGACCGAGGGCGCCGGCCTCTATCACTACGACAAAGGCGCCTGGACCTGTTACTCCGAAGCCAGCGGCCTATCCAACGTCTTCATTTGGTCGACCCTTGAAACGCGGCGCGGCGATTTGTTCGTCGGCCTCTGGGGAGGCGGGTGCGACCTGAGAGTTGGAGACCATTTTGAGTCGCGCGGCGACCTGGCCCGGATTACCGCCCCCGTGGTTTCGCTCTTCGAAGGGCAGTCCGGCGAGGTCTGGATCGGCACCAAGCTCGGGGTCTATCGCTATGAGAACGGCAAACTCACCTGGTTTGCGGGGAAAGACCAACTGGCATTTCCGGACGTGCGAGCGATCGCGCAAATGCCGGATGGCACGCTTTGGTTCGGCCTCTCGGGCGGGGGCCTGGCTCGACTCAGGGAAGGCAAGCTGCGGCAATTCCGCAAGCCTGACGGCTTGAGCAGCGATTTTGTCCAGGCCCTGTACGCCGATCCGGACGGCACGCTGTGGATTGGGACTTCGGATAACGGTTTGATGCGCCTCAGACAGGGCGTCTTCGCCAGCATCAGCTCCGAACAAGGCCTTCCCGCCAGCGTCATCTGCCACATTGTCGATGACGGCTGCGACTGCTTGTGGGTCAGCTCCGACCGCGGAGTGTTCCGCGTCAACAAGACCGATCTCAACCGTTGCGCCAACGGAGAGCTGCGTTCCATTCCCTGCATGAGTTTTGGCAAGACCGAGGGCATGGCCTCGCTCACGTGCTCGGGTGGCTTCCAGCCCGGCGGCTGCCGCACGGCCCAAGGCTTGCTCTGGTTCCCCACGGCCGAGGGCATTGCCATGATCGATCCGGTCAATCTCGCCCTCAATCCCAAGCCCCCGCCCGTCGTCATCGAGGATCTGCTCGTCGAAGGCCGCCCCGCCTGGACGCCCTCGACAGCAGCTCCCCTCAAGGACGGCAAGGCGCCCTCCCCGCTTCAGATCGCTCCCGGCAAGCAACGCTTCGAGTTGCATTACACCGCCTTGAGCTTCGCCGCGCCGGAAAAGGTCCGGTTCAAGTATAAGCTGGATGGGCTGGAGTCGGATTGGGTGGACGCCGGAACCAAGCGCGTCGCCCCGTACAGCTATCTGCCGCCGGGCGACTATGTTTTCCATGTGGCAGCGTGCAACAACGACGACGTCTGGAACAACGTTGGCGCTTCCTTGTCCTTCACCGTTCTGCCGCAGGTCTGGCAGACCTGGTGGTTCAAGAGCGGGGTGGCGTTAATGGGAGCGGCGATGGTCGCCGCCACAGCCACCACCGTGATTCGGCGGCGCCTGCGCCACAAGCTCGACCAATTGGAACGGCAGCGGGCGCTGGAACGGGAACGCGCCCGCATTGCCCGCGACATCCACGATGACCTGGGCGCAAACCTCACTCACATCACGCTGCTGAGCCAGAGCGCCCGGGGCGAACTGGACGACAGCCACCCAGCCAGCCGCGACCTGGACCAGATCTTCCTGACGGCCCGCGAACTGACCCGGGCAATGGATGAAATCGTGTGGGCGGTTAATCCCAGGCATGACACACTGGACAGCCTGGTGGCCTACCTGGGCCGTTTTGGCCAATCCTTCCTGAGCAGCGCGGGCTTGCGCTGCCGCCTGGATCTGCCCTTGCGGCTTCCGGCCTGGACGCTCACGTCGGAAATCCGCCACAACGTCTTTCTCGCCTTCAAAGAAGCCCTCAACAACATCGTCAAGCATGCCACCGCCACCGAGGTGCGTATTTGGCTGGAACAGCAACCGGAGGCGTTCACCCTGCTGGTGGCCGATAACGGCTGCGGATTCGACCCCACCGCACTCAACGGCCGGAACGGGTCCGGCAGCGACCCCGCCCGGACCGCCTCCGGCAACGGCCTGCAGAACATGCGGCGGCGGCTGACCGAAGTCGGCGGGCGCTGCGAATGGGACACCGCGCCGCGCGAGGGCACCCGGGTGCGCCTGTTTGTGCCCATTCGTCCCGTCATCAAAACAGATGACAGATAACTTTGCCGCAACCTGCTATAAATGAAGGCGATGGCAATTACAGTTTTCATAGTGGATGACGACACCCAGACCCGCAAGATTCTGGGCAACTGGATCAGCCGTGCCCCGGGCTTCCAACTGGCGGGGGACTGCGGCGACGCGGAGACCGCCATCAAGCTTTTGCCGGAGAAAATGCCCAATGTCACGCTGATGGACATCAATTTGCCCGGATTGAGCGGCGTGGAGGCGGTGCGCAAGCTCAAGCCGCAGTTGCCGGCCACGCAGTTTGTCATGCTCACGGTTTACGAAGACGTTGACCACATCTACAACGCGCTGCTGGCTGGGGCGACGGGCTATTTGCTCAAGCAGACGCAACGGGCCGATTTGCTCCGAGCCATCGAGGAGGTCCATCGCGGCGGGTCGCCGATGACCAGCAACATTGCCCGCAAGGTCGTCCAGGCCTTTCGTGAGAATCGTCCTGAGAACCCCAACGCCGAGCAACTCTCTCCGCGCGAACACGAGGTGTTGGATTTGCTGGCCCGGGGTTATCTATTCAAAGAAATCGCCGACAAGCTCAATATTGGCGTTCCGACCGTCAACACCTATGTGCGCCGGATTTACGAGAAACTCCACGTCCGTTCCCGCGCCCAGGCGGTAGCCAAGTACACCCACGTTCCCGAAAGCTCCCCCCGCGTCCTGGCGGTCTCCCCCGAGCCTTAGGCCACTGGCAGCACCAGGGTAAAAGTGGCTCCTTTGCCCGGACCGTCGCTCTGGACTGAGAGAGAGCCCCCCAGCTCTTTGGCCGCATTGGCGCCGCTGTGCAAGCCGAAGCCGTGACCGTCGTTTCGTGTGGTGAAGCCCTGGGAGAAGATCCGATCGAGGTTTTCGGGAGCGATGCCTGAACCGTTATCCTGGACGCTGATGATCACCCGTCCAACCCCCTGAGGCGAGACGGCGAGGCGCACGCGCTTCTCGCCGCTCGTGTCCCGCAATGCGTGCTCGGCATTGCTGACGAGGTTGACCAGGATCTGCAAGACTTTGTGCCGGTCAGCCAGGACAGCGGGCGCCGGCTGGTAATCCCGGCAAATCTCGATTCCACAGCGGGCAAAGGCGGCGCTATGGATCTGCATGGCGTGCTCGACAAGGTCCTTCGGCTGGAGCCGCTCGGTGACGCCGCCGGCTTTGGCGTGGCTCTGCTGCATCGCGACGATGGCTTTGATATGGTCGATGTTGCCCGCCAGCAAGCGCAATTCCTCCTCCAGAAAACTTCGTTCCTGGACCAGCGCCTTGCCCAGCTCTTCCAGGTAGCCGGGCAGGGCTTTGCCTTTGGGATCGGTGGCCAGGAACCGTGCAAGTTCCTCGGGCGGCTGGCGCAGGAGGGCGGCGGCCTTGGCGACGTACTCGACCTTGGATTGGCGCACGTGCTGTCCGAGCAGAGAGGCCGAGACGTTCACGCTGTTAAGAACATTGCCGACGTTGTGGAGGACACTGGTGGCGACCTCGGCCATGCCCGCCTGGCGGGAAGCCAGCATCAAGTCCTCCTGCGCTTTGGCCAACTCGGCCCGCGCCGATTCCTTGGCGGCCACCTCTTCGCGCAGCTCCCGGGTCCGGGCTTCGACCCGCATTTCCAGTTCGTCGTTAGCCGCCTGCAATTGGCCCTGGGCCTGGCGGAGGAGCTTGTTCTTGCGTGCGATCAGCAGGCCCCAGACCATCGCCAGCAAGGCCACCACCACCAACCCCAGCAACACCCACATGAGCCGCGCCAAGGTCCACCATGGCGGCCGTGACAGCACCCTCACGTCGCGCGAGGAACGCAGCCGCAGCAAAAACGAGCGGGGCTTGCCGTACTCATCCATTTGCAAATCATAAACCCCGGTCAAGGCCAGCCGGCTTCCCACTTCCAGGTCCGCCATCTGGCTTTGGCTCAGCCCGGCAGCGGCATCCAGCGTCGCCTCGAAGGTCGAGTCGCCCGTCCGCACCAACATCTGCTGCTTGCCGTCCTTGGCGACCGCGTTGAGGAGGACTCCCTCGGCCCTGACCAGCAAGCCCTCCCAGTCGGCATCGACCGCCTTGCCGGGGGAGAGCTTGAGCGGCGTTGGCTCCGGGCCGGTCCCGATGCGTCGGAACACCGCCTCGCGCATAATAAACTTCCCCCGGTCATTGCCGGGGAAGCCAACCGCCTCAACCCGATCTCCCGGCAGAACCAACTCCGGCTGGCGGCACAGGGCAAACACTCCGTCAGCCCCCTCCTGAAGATACAGGTAGCGCCCCGGCGCCTGCATGACGACCGTCCCCGAGATCCGCACGCGTCGATCCAGCGCGTTCTGAAAGTCAAAGCGTCGCAGCGCGCCCAGCGGCCGGAAGGGAGCGGCAAAAACGTCCTCCGGAGCGGCTTCCTCAATTTGAAGGAACTTCGCCTCCGGTGAGAGCACCCGGATGCCGGTCAATTGGCGCCGCGAGTTGGCGGTGGCGCTGCACACTCCTTGCGCGTGGATAAAGGCCCCTTTTAGATAATCATAGGATTGTGACGCGGGGGTCCAAACCTCGAATTCGCCTCCCGACGAGCTAAGGTTCATGGCCACCAGGCCGTTCATGGGACGGACCTGGCGGACAAATCCGCGCATTTCAATCCAGCGCCCCTCCTGCACCCCAGTCAGCGCCTCCTCCAGGCTCACGCGCTGTGCGACGTCCAGGTCCCAGTACCCCGCCCTTGTCACCGACGCGTTGGTCACCACCGGCACATAGTCGCCTTCGGCCCCCTCCCCCCGCACCAGCACGATGGCTCCCGCCCTGGCCGCTTCCGGACTATCCCACTTTGGGTTGGCCAGTCGAATGCCTCCGCTGGCATCCTGGACATAAGCAAAAGCGGTCTCTCGATGGATCCAGGTCACCATGGCGCGGAGCATCACCGCCGGATGCTGACTGGCCTCCTCGCGGCTGAGTTCACGGACTTGTTCGGCCAGGCGCAGCAACCGGGGGCTCAACCCGGAGTCCGATTCCATCCCCAGCCGGTTGGTCGCCTCCAATAAACGGTACAGGCCGCCATGGAGGCACTGTTGCACTCCCAGCGCGTAGGGATATCCCACCGCTTCAACCCAATCCCCAAAGCGCAACGGGCTGGCCTGCCGGCTCTGCACCATCACCTGCCCCGTCCCGTCCCAGAGGGTCACCCATTTGCCCGGCTCGTGCGCGCGCACCTTGCCGCGCACGCGAACCATCTGGTTGGTCGGAGTCCCCTCGTCCAATTGTTCTATCCCCCGGATGGGCAGATCGAAACGCTTGTCGTTGGCCAAGGACCCGATGACCTCGACATCATCCAGGCTCGGCACCCACAGCGTCAAGTCCGCCACTTTCCCCTCCCGGTCATACTGCGAGTGATAGACGCCTTGGATCCGAACATAATCCCCTGCCTTGAACCAAGGCGAAGCGCGCTCCGTTCCCTTTTGCACAAACGCCGTCGCCACCGCCCCCTCGCCGAGGAAACTCAAGGTTAGATGCGTGGAGTCCTCCCTGAGGCCGTCAATCAGGCCTTCCACCGTCACCCAGTGCTTTTGCAAGCCGGCGGCCCCTTCCGCCAGGTTCTGCACGGGTTCTCCTTTCAACTTCAGCCCCTCCTCCAAAACCCGCACCCGGGTCTTTTCCCAAATGAACCGCTCGCGCCCCGGCGAGACCCATCCGTCAAGGCCCACCCGCTGCCCTGCCTTCAACCGCGTGGGACAATCCGACAGCGGCAAATAGCATGGCATCCCGAGACATTCTCCCCAAGCATTACCCCATTCGGCATCAAAATAATAAACGACAACCTCGGTCTGGATGCGATAGAGTCGTTCCTTCTCCGCAGGTGGCAATTCCCAAATCTGGTAGATGTTGGTCAAGACCCGGCCAGGGTCCGCCGGCGGCTCCTGCGCCTCAAGGGAGAGCGCCACGCTCGTCAGGCCGAGCCATAGGCCAACGATCCAGCCAAACCATCCCAAAGGCTTGCTGGCACCGCGCCGTAAGCTGCCACCGATTCGTGTCATTCTGTGGAGGGCTTCCTCCTCCACCTTTCCTCGCGTGAAGGGGCTTCCACTCGGATCGTTATCGGCCGTTTCGGACCGGGCCTGTAGCGAAAAAAACAAGAAGTGATAAGAAATAATCCTCGACGGGCCGCAATCTTGGGTTACTCTAGAGTCAGGCCAGTGTAGTTTGACTATGAGCTTTATGTTTACGGATCGCGTGCCGCGGCTCCTGAAGATAACGGCAGCGGTTCTTGCGTTCTGCGCCGCGATTTTTAGACTCCCCGCCCAGCCAGCCCGCGCGGCCGACCCTAACCTGCCCCTCTTGGCCGGCGTCTGGCAACACCCCACCAACGGGCAGAGCAGGGCCTCCAAGTTCCCCGATCGGCTCCCTGCCGATGCCGCCGGCCACGCGTGGCGGGCGGGGGCTCTCAACCCCCATTCTGGCGGGCATGGATCCGCCTTCGGAAGCCCGGGTTCGTTAGCCAGGAGAAGGCCTGTTGCCTCGGTGTCCTCTATTTAGAGGACATGTCAGCGACCGTCGAAAAGTGCATACTGTCCGCCGATGATAGAGCAAATCATTCATAAGTTGTCCTCTCTTGGTTGCCTAAGTTACGAGCCTCTCACATCGCACCGGAATGTCATCACCTGACCCTCACAAACAAATGGTTCAAGCAAAACCGACCCAATAATAAACCAACCCAAAACGAAAAACCAAAGACCATGAAAACTCAATCAAAGTTACATCGATGGATCCCCTCGGCCTTGATTGGCCTGGCGCTAGGCGCCGGAACAGCGTTCGGCGCGACGCCGATCATCACCGTCAACACCTTTGACAATTCCGGCTCGACCGCCGACATGTGGAACTGGTACGGCGGCTCGACTTTCACTTGGGACGGCACCCAGGACCACACTGGCAACGGAGGCGGCTCACTCTACATCAGCCAGCCTTCCGCGTCTGGTGACGACACCATTATCGTCCCCGAAACGTGGCTGCCCGGCTGCGGCCAGTGGTGGGCCGGCAGTTCCGTGGACCTCACGACTTACTCGAACATCTCCTTGTACTTCAAGTGGGACAAGAACAACAGCACCATGACCCTCGATCAGTTCAACAGCCTCAACACCGGCGGGTTCACCGTGGCGCTCAACGACGCCTCCGGTTGGGGTGGCGGCGACCGCCAAACCCTGGCTTTCCAGCAAATCCCCGACGCCGCGTCGAATGGCTGGGTGCATCTCTCCATCCCTCTGGACAACACTATCCCCTTTATCTCCTCGGTTGGCGCCATCGAATACTATGACTGGAAGTCAGCCCCGTGGCCCGGAACGGTGGCGTTCTGGATCGACGACGTCACCATCATACCGAACACCATCCCCATCATTCCTAATCCGACCCTGAAAATGCCGTTTGCGGCAGTCGCAGGCTTGAACATCTTTGCCGCCTCCGAGGGCAACAGCTACTATGATCGCCAGGAAGTCTACCTCACCAACAACACCAGCGGTTTGGGCTGGATTGGTCAGGCCAGCAGCGGCAGGCCGGTTTCCTACTCCTTCACTATCGCGAGTTTCCCCAATGACCCCAACGGCCCCGAGGCTTATTTGTTCCTCTCTCCGAACCCGGCAACTATTGACACCGCCCCCGATTGGAACGAAACCAACTGCGTCGTCGTCTCCGTTCAGACGGATCCCGCCGGCGATGCTATCATGTCGTTCCAGTATAAGGTCAACGAGGCTGGCAACAACCAGATGTTCACTGGCGGGAGCCAATACACCAACGCCTCCGGAAGCTGGGACGGCACGACCACTCCGTGGTATGAAACCGGCAACCTGGGCAGCGTGACCAACCCGGCCAGCGCCGGCGGCCCGGTCGGAAAGTGGACCGTTACGTTCACCTCCAGCACCCAGGGCACACTTTATGCCCCCAACGGGAATCACACCACTATCACCATTCCTTCGTACAACGTCGGCTATCTGAATGACAACAACGACATGAATGTCTTTCTGGGAATGCAAGCCAATAACGCGGCAGCCATTAACAAAGCGGTCGTCTATTCCGCCTTCTCCATCTCCGGCGCCTCATCGGTCAGCGACAACTTCCTCGCCGACGCCAGTCTCAATACCAACACCTGGAGCACCTCTTACGCCAGCGACACTTCCGCTCCGATCTTGGTCCCCCCCTCGGTCCTGCCTGGCTACTGGTTGCAATGGACCCTTCCTGACGGCGGCTTCAGCCTCGAAGCCAACTCCAAGCTGACCGGCTTCTGGAGCGCGCCGAGCGCAGGCCCGACATTCCCCGCCTATGGCGTGCGCCAGCAACTGGTTGCCGGCAGCGACTTGCCCGCCGGTCCCGATGCGTTCTTCCGCCTCGTCAAGCGCCAGTTCACCCAGATGCTGATCCTCTGGCCGGGTGAAACAAATGCGCCGAATACCCCGACGGGCAAAACGGGAACTCCCACTCCCGTCAGCTTCGCCAACGTCTCGGCCAATGGAGGCGTCACCGCGACGGTCTATGCGTGCGATGCCAACTTTTATCCCGTCAACGGCGTGACTGACGCCATCACCGCCGACGACTCGGATGAGAGCGACACCGCTGTCATCGTCGGCAACAACGGCGGCAATACGGGCAATCTGGCGACTGGCGGCATGACCATTCAAGTCGGCTTCATTGACAGCGTGAATCCGACTCCCCTGACCGTGACGGTCACGGACACCAGCACGAACACGATCCCGGTGGCCACGAGCTCGCCGCTGACGATCAATCCGTAGTTTGAAACGCATTCGTTAACCATGGCGGGCGCCAGCCGAGGCTGGCGCCCGCTTCCTAAAGAAAAATATTTCTCGACCGCCAGCCCGACTAATCCCAGGTGAAGTGAGCCTTCTAAACATGAGAAACCTAGACAAATCCTGCAGCGTCAACCCGCGAGACCGCGGTTTCACCCTCATTGAATTGCTGGTGGTCATTGCCATTATCGCTATCCTGGCCGCGATGCTTCTGCCGGCCCTGACGCGAGCCAAACAGAAAGCGGCCAACGTCTATTGCATGAACAACGGCCACCAGCTCATGATCGCCTGGCGCGTGTACGCCGACGATAACAACGATCTGCTGCCTCCGAACGATTATCCTTACGAGACCAGTTTTGTCCTGGCTGGCATTAATCAGCAGAACGAGATGAAAAACTGGGTCGTCGGCACGATGTGGAGTTCGGCCGATGCCACCGCCGATCCCTCCAAAACGCTTTTAGCCCCGCAATCAATGCTCTCCGCTTACATCAGGCAACCCACCGTATGGAAATGCCCGGCGGACACTGTCACCTTCACGTCGTTCGGGAACAAGCAACACAACCGCAGCTATTCCATGAGCAATGCCGTCGGGACCAAATGGTACGACTCGTTGGCGAACCACGTTGGCAACGTGGGTGACGTGGTCGGCGGCGGATGGCTCTCACTTCCTTATGCCGATCCCGATCCCCATTACACAAGATTTGGCAAGATGAGTTCTTTCCTGGCCCCGGGTCCCTCCAGCACCTGGGTGATCATCGATGAGAATCCTCTGAGCATCAACGACGCTTGCTTTGCCGCCTGCATGTCATGCACTGAGGTGGTGGATTATCCCTCCGGCCTTCACGGGAACTCCTGTGGGCTCTCTTTTGCCGACGGCCATTCCGAGATTCACAGGTGGACAAGCACCTGGATCACCTCCCCGCCGTCAACCGCGCAGGGCGGGAACAACACTCCCGGCGTCGTCGGCGACAAGACCACGACCGATCCGGGCGCAATAATTGATTTGACTTGGCTCGCCAACCACACCTCGGTGCGTTACAACTAGCCGACAGCAATATCCGGCAGCCCTGAGCGCCGGATGGGTTTGAATAAGAAAAGGCGGAGGGTTTACCCTCCGCCTTTTAATTTACAAACAGCCGTAGGGCGCCTACTTGGCTCCCAGGATGGCGTCTTTGGCCGCTTTAGCCACGCGGAACTTGACCACGCGCTTGGCGGGGATTTTGATTTCTGCGCCGGTCGCCGGATTGCGGCCCAGGCGGGCCTTCCGGTTGACCAACACCAGCTTGCCCAAGCCGGGCAGGGTGAAGGTGTTCTTAGCGTTCTTGTAAGCGAGATCAACGATCGTCTGCAGGCATTCGGTGGCCTGCTTTTTCGTGAGCCCGACGGTTTCCGCAATTGAAGCGGCGATCTGTGATTTGGTCATTGCTTTAGCCATAGAGCCGGAATGGGTAATGCCAAAACTCAACGGTTTCAAGCCAAAAACGCACTTTTTTCGAATTACCGCCCTCGTTTCCGCTTTCGACTTGACCGCACTCGCGCCATGGTGTTTCTAGACGGAGCATCGATGCAATTAAGACCATTCCAATTTGCTTGAATTCGAGTCCATATGAGAGATCACGTTTTTACGACCCAAGCCGCTCTAGTTCTTCTCGCCATGACACTGCCCTGCGCCGCCCAAACCGCAGCCACGACTGCGCCGCTCTACCCGGACAAAACGCAGCCGGTTGAGAAGCGGGTGGAGGATCTGCTCTCGCGCATGACGCTCGAGGAGAAGCTCGATTATATCGGCGGGATCAATGAGTTCTATATTCGCGGCATTGACCGGCTGAACGTGCCGGTGATCAAAATGTCGGACGGACCGATGGGCAGCCGCAATGACGGCCCCACCACGGCCTATCCCGCCGGCATCGCGCTCGCCTCCACCTGGGATCGCGCCCTGGCCCGCAGCCTCGGAGCGGGGCTGGGCCGCGACTGCCGCGCCCGGGGAGTCCATATCCTTTTGGCGCCCGCCGTCAACATCTACCGCTCTCCGCTCTGCGGCCGCAATTTCGAGTATATGGGAGAAGACCCGTACCTGGCGGGAGAAATGGCCTCGCGGGTCATCCAGGGGATCCAGTCACAGGAGGTGCTGGCCACCGTCAAGCATTACGCCTGCAACAACCAGGAGTGGGATCGCCACCATGTCAGCTCCGAAGTGGACGAGCGCACGCTGCACGAGATTTATCTGCCCGCCTTCAAAGCTGCCGTCCAGCAAGGCAAAGTCGGCTGCGTTATGACCGCGTATAACCTCGTCAATGGCGTCCATTGCTCGCAAAACGATTTGCTCGTCAATCAAATCCTCAAGAAGGATTGGGGCTTTTCCGGCCTGGTCATGTCGGACTGGACCTCGACCTACGACGCGGTGGGGGTCGCCAACGGGGGGTTGGACCTTGAAATGCCCAGCGCCCGGTACATGAACCGGGAGAATCTGTTGCCTGCCATCCAGGCCGGGCAGGTGAAGGAATCGGTCATCGATGACAAAGTGCGCCGCATTCTCCGCACGATTATCGCGGCGGGTTTCTTCGATCGCCCGCAGCGGCGCGAGGATCTCCCGCTGGACGACCCCGAGAACGGGAAGGCGGCGCTGGCCGGGGCGCGTGAGGCCATCGTGCTGCTCAAGAATGAGCAACACACCCTGCCGCTGGATCGCCACGCCATCAAATCCATCGCCGTGCTCGGCCCCAACGCCGATCCGGCGGTCTATTGCGGCGGAGGCAGCGCCTTTACCAGGGTCTTTCACTCAACCAGCGTCCTGGAAGGCGTTACCCAACTCGCCGGGGAATCGATTAAGATCCTGCACGGCACCAACGAAGCGGAGGCGATCCAACTGGCCAAACAAGCGGATGCCGCCATCGTTTGCGTAGGCTTTAACCAACGCGAGTCGAAGGGCCACAACCGGCGCGGCGGACCGTACGAAGGCGAAGGAACGGATCGGCCTTTTGAAATGCCGACCAACCAGATGGAGCTCATCCGCGCAGTGGCCGAAGCCAACCCGCACACCATCGTTGTCATCAACTCCGGCGGGAGCGTCGCCTGGAGCGGCTGGCTCGACAAAACCCCGGCGGTGGTCCAGGCGTGGTATTCCGGCCAGGCCATCGGCCAGGCGGTGGCTGAAATCCTCTTCGGCGAGGTCAACCCCTCCGGCAAACTCCCGGCCACCTTCGAAAAGCGCTGGGAAGACAACCCCACCGCGCCCTATTATCACCAGAACCAGGATCTCAAGACCCCGTACGGGGAAGGGATCTTTGTCGGGTACCGCGGCTATGACGCCGCCCAGATCGAGCCGCAATTCTGCTTTGGCCACGGGCTGAGCTACACCGAATTCCGCTACGGCAAACTACAGGTCGATTCCAGCCGCATGCCCGCCAAGGGCCGACTGACCGTGAGTGTCGAGGTCCAGAACACCGGCAAGCGGGCGGGCGATGAAGTGGTCCAGCTCTATGCCCACCAGGTCAACAGCAGCGTCAAGCGCCCGGTCAAGGAGTTGCGGGGCTTTGAACGGGTCAGCCTCAAGCCGGGAGAAAAGAAGACCGTCAGCATCCCGCTGGCCGCCGAGCAACTGGCCTTTTACGACGTCAAGAGCCATGGCTTTGTCGTCGAGCCGGGCAAGTTCGACCTGCTGATCGGCAGCTCTTCCCGGGACATCAGGAGCACGGGGCAGATCGAAGTAACCCCGTAACTCTAAACTCCGAACCCGTAGTCGTAAGGCTTGCGCATCTCGCGCGCGAGATAGCCATTGGCCTGTTTGGCGTTGGAGCCAATGAACTGCTCGGCAGCAGGGTCCCATTCGAGCTTGCAGCCAAGCCGCAGCGAGAGGGCTCCCAGATGGCAGATCGAAGCTCCGCGATGCCCCGTCTCAACGTCGGCCACAGGCAATTTGCGTGACCGCACACATTCGAAGAAATTGCCCATGTGGTCGTCGCTGGAATAAAGCCGTTTCGCTCCCTCGGGCAGCGGGGTTTCGATGAGCGCCTTATCGCTCGCTTGAATCTCCTCGCGGCTGACCCAGATCCAGCCTGCGCTCCCCTCGAATCGCACGCCATTCCGGTGCCCCGCCCGATCCAGGACCGAGCCATAAATGCTGTCGGCGGTTGTGGACCGGACTGTGTGGATCGGGCCGCCGGCGTAAGTGAATTTCACCTCGTACTCGCTGAAGGCGGTGTAGCCGCCGGGGATCGGCTGAGCCAGGGCCTGACCTTCGGCGGCGACCGGGCCGGGCTGACCGATGGCCCAGAGGGCAATGTCATTGTGATGCGCCCCCCAATCGGTCATGGTGCCGCCGGAGTAATCATACCAATAGCGAAAGGTCGTGTGGCAGCGCTGCGGCATATAAGGCACTTTAGGCGCCTGCCCCAGCCAGAAATCCCAATTCAAGCCTTCCGGAACCGCAGCCTCCGAAAACGGCCCCTCCCTCAAACCGGCCGGGAGCCAGACGACCACCTCCTTGAGCTGTCCAATCCGGCCGTTGCGGACCAGCTCGCACGCCAGGCGGAATCGCGCCATGCTGCGCTGCTGGCTGCCGGTCTGCAGCACGGTCTTGTTCTGCCGCACCGCTTTTACCAGCCGTTGGCCTTCGTCGATCGTCAACGTCAACGGTTTTTCGGCATAGATATCCTTGCCCGCCCGGCTGGCTGCCAGGCTGACGAGCGTGTGCCAGTGGTCCGGCGTGGCATTCACCACCACCTGGATATCAGGGCGGGCCAGCAGTTTCCGGAAATCGGGGTAAGCCGCCGGCGCTTTGCCGCCCTTGGTGAACTGCTTGACGGCCTGATCGAGATGGCCCTGGTCCACATCGCAAACGGCGACGATGTTTCCGAAGCGGCTGGCATTGTCGGCGTCCCCGCGCCCCATTCCGCCGCAGCCGATCAAGCCAATGCCGGGACGGTCATTCGGCGCCGGGGGCCGCGGTTGTCCCGCATCCGCGTACAGTTCCCGTTCCAGGAACCAGACGGGCAAACCGCTCACCGCCGCCGTTATCGTGCAGCGCCGGAGAAAGGATCGTCGTGAAATGGAGAAGGAAGGATCGGAGGCCGCGGCTCGGCCGCCTTTGCTTGACGTTTTGCGCATAGAAGAAACGGATTGCTTCATGTTACAATGTTCTCAGCCGCCTGATTCTACCCAGCCCCCCGCACCCGACGCGAGAGGTTTCTTCAGGGCCCGGAAGCACCCGCCCACCCGGCCCGGAGCCGCGCGCAGCTTCGCTCCGGCTATGGCCCCGGCGTCAAAGCCTCGGGTTCGGCGGAAAGCGCTCTGAGGCTCTCGCCCGCAGCCGCTCGCAGGGACGCATCCGGGAATTGCTGCACCCAGGCAGCCGCCTCCTGTGGCGAGCTTTGCGCCCAGCGTTGCGCCACGGCGACCGCGGCGCGATTCTGCTCGGCCCCGGCACTGAGTGACAGCGCAACCAACGCCGCCGCCCCGCTCGGGTCCTGCTTGGCGCAGCCAACCGCCATCGCGGCCAGCAGCCGCTGCCGAAGCTCCGCGTCCGGAACCTGGTCGGCCCAGGCAACCGCCGCCGCTGGGTCCATTCCCGCCCACTGGCTTGCCGCGTGGACAAGCAAATCGTCCCGGCTGTTCGAAGGCGGCAGACCGCAGGCTAAATCCAGCGCCACGGCGGGACTGGTTCGAGCCGCCTCGTAGGCGACGCCCAGCGCCGCACCTTGGGCGACCGCGCCGGCAGGCAGAGCCTCCGCCCAGCTCACGGCTTTGTCCAGATCGCTATCGGCCCAGGCGATGGCGACTTGTTCGATGAGGTCCCGTCCCGTCTCCTCGGGAAGCCGCTGGGTCCAGGCTGCCGCCGCCGCCGGGTCCGCCGCCGCCCACCGGCGCATCAGGAGGCGCCGCAGCTCGGCGGCCTCGGGGCTGCGCTGATTGACTAAAGCCCCCAGCGCCGCCGCCAACGCATTGTCAGCGACCGAGGCCGCGGCCTGCTCAAGGACCGCGCCTTTGCGGTCGAGGTCCGTCTCCTTTTCGGCCGCCGCCAGCAGACTGGCGTCGTATGGCGGCCCGCCCGTCTCTGCAAGCGCCTCGGGAAGCCCTCGATATTCGCCGCCGGCCGAGTCGCTGAGGTTCTCAGAGGCCGGCCCGCAGCGAGCGATGGCGCGCGCCGCCCCGACATCCTTGCGCGTACACGCCTGGTGGAGGCTGGCGCCGGTGGGTCCCAGGACCAGCACCAGCGCCAGCGATCCAACCAGCATTCCAAGAAGCCAGTTTCTCTTCACGGCACAACCGTGAGGTTGGTAACCACCGATGTGTCGAGCGTGCCGGTAACGCCGGAGGCGACCCCCAAACCGACGTAGATGTTGGTCGCCATGGTAATGTTTGTCGAATTCACCAGGGTCCAGTTGGATCCATTGATGGACTGATAAGCGGAGAAGGAGTTGTTGCTGCGGACCAGGCATGCCCAGAGGTTAGGCGCCGAACCGGTACCACCTGGGGTGACGGAGGTGCTGCCGCTGGTCGCGTTGCGCTGGGATGAGCGGAAGGCGCCGCTCGGTGAAACGCCCATGAAGGCGTAGCGCGAACCGCTGGTCAGGGTCTCACGAATCATCACTCCCGCGCATGCGTTGGTCCCGGTGTTCTGCACCGAAAGGATTTGCCCTTGGATCTGGCCATTCCCGCTTAACGGTTGATAAAGGAAATGGAAACTGTCCGCCGTCCCGCTCAGCGCGCCCGCGCCGGCTACGGTGTAGCTGCCGCCCGAGATCGAGGCGGTACCGGCGGTTCCGACACTGCCAATATCCACCGTCTGCCAAGGGGCGGGCAAAGGCGCGGCGGCTGAAAACGCGACGTCCACCCAATAGTTTGCCGAATTGTAGCTCAGGCTCGGGAACAGGCTGGTGCTGCCGTAGGCATAGACTCCGTCCCCACCCGACACGCCGTTAGCCAGCGCATGCAACGGCGGATTATCGACACCCGCCGAGGCGAAGTAGCTATCGTCCTCGCTGTAGTGGCCAATCGTGCAATGGTAGGAAGCGACATAGACCGTGTTGGAGGCAATCGCAACCGGGGTCGGGAAGTTGACTTGCTGCCATCCCGAGGCCGTCTCGCCGCTGAACGTGGCCGAGGCGAGGTTCACGCCGTTGGTGGTCCACAAGTTGCCCACGTGGGTGCCGGTGTTGGCGGCCGCTTTGTAAAATCGGATTCCCGTGATGGTCCCCGGCGCATCCGAACGGAATTTCACCCCCAGCTCGACGGGGCTGTCCGCTCCGTCGTCTGCCAGCTTAGGCGTCGCGGTGCTTGGCCAGATGGTCACTACGGACGCTGCGGCAGCCGGTGTCACGGTCACCGTGACCGGCGCGCTGGCCACGGTGCTGCCGGTATCGTACACCGCCATGGCGCACAGATTGTAGGTGCCGGCGCCGCACGCGCTGCACGCGTAGGTGTAGGGCGAGGCTGTCGCCTGGCCCAGCAGCGTCGCGCCGTTGTAGAATTGCACCTGGGTGATGGTGTGGCCATTGGCGCTCACGCTGGCGCTGATCGTGAAGGTGGCCGGAGCCGTGTAAGAGGCCCCGCTTGCAGGCGCCGTCAGCACGATGGACGGGAGCGTCGAGTTCGACGGCGCGGGCGTATTCGTGACGGGCACGGTGCAGCTAACCCCGCTCGAGAGCAAGCTCTCCAGTCCGTTGGTGGCAATGGCGCTGACCGCAAAGTAATAAGTGGTCCCGGCGCTCAGGCCTGAGACGGTGGTGTTGGTCACGTTCCCGACGGAGTTGCTGCTCGTGTAAACCTGGCTGGCGGTCCCCTGGTATAGACGGTAGGTGCTGAGGGGAATGCCCGTGCTCGGATTCCAGGCCAGGGTGACGCTGTGGGCCGTCTGGGCATTCGCCGCCAAGGCCGCCAGCGCCAGAGCGGCGCCCAGCAGCCAGGCTTTCCTGGCAGGGAGGGGGTGATGGTTCTCTTGTCGCGATAGATGATCTGTCATGGTGCTGTTGTAGCCCGCTTCTCTTTCAACGCACCACTGGGACGTTCCTCAGCCACCCTGGAGAATCCCTGGGGGCGCGAGAAAACGGCTTTTTTTTCCGAATGGAGGTATGTTAGGATGGTTCTTTATGAGCCTCATGAGCGAATTCACTGCGGGCTTGCGGTTCCGGCTGTTGCTGCTCGGCCTCCTGGCTTGCGCTCCGCTGCTGGCGCTGATGCTGCATACGGCGGGTGAAGACCGCCGGCGCCAGATGTTCAACTGGCAGCAGCATGCTTACCGGATCTCCCATATCGCCCAGCAGGAAGAAGAAGAAATCCTCGGTGGCACGCGCCAATTGCTGCTGGCGGTGGCTGAATCCACCGCCGTCCGTTCCGGCAATCACCGCGCCTGCAAAAAGCTGGTGGACGATCTCTTCGCCAGCTATCCGCGCTACGCCAATTTGGGTGTCATTAGCCCGGCCGGCGATGTCCTCGCCAGCGCCCTCCCGCTGGCTGCCCCCACCAACCAGACTGACCGCCGATTCTTCCGCCGCACGATCGAGACCCGCGCCTTCGCCGTGGGCGAGTTCCCCTCCAAACGCATCACGGGCAAACCCACGCTGGATTTTGGCTATCCGGTCCTCGACGCCTCCGGCGAAGTCGAGGCGGTGGTCTTTGCCTCGCTCGATTTGCGCTGGTTCGCCCGCTTCGGCTCCCAGATCCCCTCCCAGCTCCCCAAGGGCTCGACCTGGATGGAGATCGATCCGAGCGGCATCATCCTCGGCCGCTACCCGGCCTCAAACCCCGACGACTGGCTCGGCCGCGCCTTGCCCGAGGCCCAACTGCTCAAGACCATCCACAATTCTTCCGAAGGCGCTATCGAGACCGCCGATCCCAACGGAGTTCCCAGTTACTACGCCTTTGTCTCCATCCCCAGCCCGCTGGCGGGCGGCAGCGCCGCCACCATCCTGAGCATTCCCAAGCAAATGCTCTTCGCCCAGGCCGACCACCTCCTGCACCGCAATCTGACCTGGCTGGGCATTGCGGCCCTGCTCGCCTTCACCTTGGGCTGGCTCGGCAGCAAACTGCTGATTCTGCAGCCCGTCAAAGCCCTGGTTTCCTCCACCGCGCGGCTCGCCGCCGGCGACTTGACAGTCCGCACCGGCCTTCCTTACGCAACCGATGAATTAGGGCAGCTAGCCCACGCCTTCGACCAAATGGCCCAGTCCATCGAGGACCGGGAAAAGGAGCGCGAGCGCGCGAGCCATAATCTCCAGGCAATCTCCCATCGCCTGGTCGAGGTGCAGGAGAGCGAACGGCGCCATATTGCCCGCGAGCTGCACGACGAAATCGGCCAGACCCTCACCAGCGCCGAAATGAATCTCCAGGCCGCCTTGCGCGCGCCGCGCTCCTCGGCTCTGGAACAACGCCTCCAGGATTCCCTCCAGGCCGTTGAGCGCGTCCTGGAACAAGTCCACGATCTTTCGCTCAGCCTCCGCCCTTCCATGCTTGACGATCTCGGCCTCGAGCCGGCCTTGCGGTGGTATACCCAGCGCCAGGCTGCGCTGGCGGGCCTCGCCGCCGAGTTTCACGCCGAGTCGATGCAGGACCGCATGGACCCGATGATCGAGACCGAATGCTTCCGCGTTGCGCAGGAGGCCTTGAATAATGTCGTGCGCCACGCGCGCGCCCACGCCGTCGCCGTCAACCTCTCCCGCCTGGACGGCCAATTGCACCTCCGGGTTCGCGACAACGGCGTCGGCTTCAATGTCGCCGTCCAGCGCAGCCAGGCGGTGCGCGGCGCCAGCCTCGGCTTGCTCAGCATGGAAGAGCGGGCCGCCCTGGCCGGCGGCGGCATCGAATACCATTCCGTCGAGGGCCACGGCACCGAGATCCACGCCTGGTTCCCCCTGAAACCCAAAGACACCCCCGCCCTTGCTCAATTTAATGAATGACTCCACCAAACCCATTCGTGTCATACTCGCCGACGACCACCCCATTGTCCGCGCCGGCATCCGCGCTGAACTCGAAAACGTTCCCCGCGTCCAGATTGTAGCCGAGGCCAGCGACGGCCGCGAGGCTATCGAGCTGATCAAGGTCCACGGGCCGGACCTGGTGTTCATGGACATCTCCATGCCCAGCCTCAACGGCCTTGAAGCCACTGCCCGCATTTCCAGCGACTTTCCCAGCGTCCGGGTGGTCATCCTCTCGCGCCACGACAACGAGGAATATTTCTGGCATGCGCTTAAGGCCGGCGCCTGCGGCTACATCCTCAAGAACGCTGCCCTGACCGAATTACACGGCGCCGTGGAGCGTGTCATGAGCGGGGAGATCTTTCTCAGCCATGCCATCTCCAATCGCCTCGTCAAGCGGTTTCCCGCCCAGCAAATGGCCCAGCAGAAAAACCCGCTGGACCAGCTCACGGAACGCCAGCGCGAGATTCTTCAACTCATCGCCGAAGGCCAAACCACCAAAGCCATCGCCCTCATTCTCAAAGTCAGCCCGAAAACCGTTGAATACCATCGCGCTCAATTGATGACCCGTCTCAAGATCTTCGACATCCCCGGCCTGGTCCGCTTCGCCCTTCGCACCGGCATCATCTCCCAGGAAACCTGAGGGCCTGTCCCTCAGCGATTTTTCGTACGTAAGGTTGCGTACAGACATTTTCACCCAAGCCTGTCACGTTGCATCTCGTTCCGCGCGGCCGGGCCAGGGGTAGTTTGACAGGGCACATTGGGGTCGGGGGCCGGTCGTCGCGGAACAGCACTCCAAAACGGCATTGAATCCCGCTCTCTATCCATTATTCTCGCATCCAGGATGTTGCGGCTTAGGACCGGGTGAACGATGCCATGACCACCGCCCCACGGGTTGACCCTCGGGCCGGCGAAACGCCGCCCTCATCCCCTGCTCCGCCCGCCGGCGCATCCGCCGGCTCGCTCCCATTCACAAAACACCCGCTCATGTGGGTGGCGATTGCTTACACCGCCGGAATTCTGGCGGGGCGCCTGGTTTGCCCGGCTGCCTGGGTGCTGCTGGCCGCGGCGCTGTGCCTGGCCGCCGCAGCCCTGGCCTGGTCTCGAGCCCGACCGGTCCTGCTGGGACTGCTGCTCTTCATGACCGGCTGGACAAATTACTCGCTCCACACCGCCATCCTGTCGCCAAATGATCTGCGCCGCATTCTAAGGGATCAATCGGAAACCGTCAGCATCCGCGGCGTCCTTCACGAGACGCCGACCCTGCGAGTCATCGAGCGCGGGGAAGAAGAGGCCTGGCGCACCATGGCGCGGGTGGATGTCACGGCGCTTTGTTCCAGCGGCGGGACCTGGCGGCCGGCCACGGGGCGAGTGGCGATCACCACGCCCCGGGCGCTAACCAATCTGTTCGAGGGACAAACGGTGGAGATCGCGGGCGTGGCCGGGCCGCCACCAATTGCCGCGGCCGAGGGGACGTTCGACTACCGGGCCTATTTGCGGGACCAAGGCATTTACTACCAACTCAAGGCCGGGTCGGAGCGGGATTGGCAAGTCTTGGCCTCGCCCCCTGCCCCGCCGCTGGCTGACCGCTTTCGCTCCTGGGCGCGCCAGGCGCTGGCGCGGGGATTGCCAGTCGAAGACGAGTCGCTGCGCCTGGAATGGGCGCTGACGCTCGGCTGGAAGACCGCGCTGACGGATGCTGTCTCCGAGCCATTCGTGCAGGCGGCAACCTACCATATTTTTGCCGTCGATGGCCTGCGCATGGCGATTGTGTTCGGGATCTTCTTCGGGCTATTCAAGGTCCTGGGCCTGCCTCGGCCGGTCAGCGGCCTCATTCTGACTCCCCTAATCTGGTTCTACGTTGGTCTGACCGGCTGGCCGGCCTCGGCGATTCGCGCCACGGTGATGCTGACCGTGGTGATCTTCGGCTGGGTCCTGAAGCGGCCAAGCAGCCTGCTGAACTCGCTTTTTACCGCAGCCATTCTCATCCTGGTCTGGGAGCCACAACAGCTTTTCCAGGCGGGGTTCCAGCTCTCGTTCTGCGTCGTGCTCTGCATGGTCCTGATGCTGCCGCCGCTCCATGAGCGGTTCACGCGCCTGATGGCCCCGGACCCGCTGTTGCCGGCGGCGTTGCAGCCGAAATGGCGTCAATGGCTCAGGGGGCCGTCGTTCTACCTGGGCGGCCTGCTGCTGACCTCGTTCGCGGCGTGGGTCGGATCGCTGCCGCTCGTGGCCTATTACTTCAACATCATCACGCCCGTCAGCACCCCCGCCAACCTGCTGGCGGTTCCCTTGTGCGGCCTGGTGCTCATCAGCAACCTCGCCAGCCTGATGCTCGTCGCCTGGTTCCCCGCCGCGGCGGAGCTCTTCAACCACGCCGGCTGGTTCCTGATGGAATGCATCCGGGTCAGCAGCCCCTGGTTTGCCCGCTGGCGGGGCGCTTTCTTCTACGTCCCCGCGCCTTCCCTCTTCACCAGCTTCCTTTACTACGCCCTCCTGCTCGCGCTGGTCACCGGCTGGCTGTTCAAGCCCGGACGTCGCGCCTGGAAAATAGGATTGGCTGCGGCGGCGGCGCTGTTCTGGGGCTGCCATTGCTGGCAGGAACATGAGGCCACGCGGCTGACCGTCCTGCCGCTCAACGGTGGCTTTGCGGTCTATTTCGACGCGCCCGGACTGAAGAACGATTTGCTGGTTGATTGCGGCAACGCCAGCTCGGTCGGCTTCACCCTCAAGCCGTTTCTCCGTGCCCAGGGAGTCAACTGGCTGCCAAGGATGGCTTTGACGCACGGAGACGTGCGCCACGTCGGCGGCGCGGAAATCGTGGACCGCCTGTTCCCGGTCCAGCGGGTTTGCGTCAGCCCCGTGCGCTTCCGCTCCGCCGCCTACCGCCGGGTTGTGGCCGACCTGGGCCAGACGCCGGACAAGGTGGAAGAAGTCAGCCGCAACAGCACCTTGGGGCTATGGACCGTGCTTCACCCGGAGCCGACCGACCGCTTCTCCCAGGCCGATGACAATGCGCTGGTCTTGTATGGCACGCTCGGCGATACCCGCGTTCTGCTGCTCTCGGACCTGGGCAAGGACGGCCAGGACGCCTTGCTCGCGCGCAATCCCGGTTTGCGCGCCGACATCGTGGTCACCGGGCTTCCTTCCGCCAGCGAGGCGGTTGGCGACAGCCTGCTGGACGCGGTCCAGCCGCGAGTCATCGTCGTGGCCGACTCGGAATTCCCCGTCACGGAGCGAGCCGGGCCGAAGTTGCGGGAGCGGCTGGCGCGGCGGAATGTGCCGGTGGTCTATACCCGGGCGAGCGGGGCGGCCACGATTGAGTGGCGTGGCCGTCGCGGGGTGATGCGAGCCATGAACGGCACGAGGATCGAGATCGACGAATAAGCGAAGGTTTTGGCTTGCGTTGAGGGATTCGCCTGCTAAAGTGACCGCCGCCTTCGTCCACCGGTTCGGCGGTGGACTTTTGCTTTTAATAAACGAACTTGACGGCTTGTGAGAATTTTTAGCGGCACCTCGAACCAGCCCCTGGCGGAATCCATTTGTGGCTATATTGGCATCCCGCTGGGCCAATCGACCATCAAGGCCTTTCCCGACGGCGAGACCTTCGTGAAAATCGAGGAGAACGTCCGTGGCGAGGACGTGTTCTTGATCCAATCGACCAGCCCCCCGACCAACCATCATTTGATGGAAATGTTCATCATGATCGACGCGTTGCGGCGAGCCAGCGCGGCGCGCATCACCGCGGTCATGCCTTTTTACGGTTACGCCCGGCAGGACCGCAAGGACCAGCCGCGGGTGCCCATCACCGCCAAGCTTATCGCCAATCTCCTCGTCGCCGCAGGCGCCAACCGCGTCCTGACCATGGACCTGCACGCCCAGCAGATCCAGGGATTCTTCGATATCCCTGTCGATCATCTGTACGCGGCGCCGGTGGTGTACGACTATCTAAAGCAGAAGAAGCTGAACGAGCTGGTTGTGGTCAGCCCGGACATAGGCGGGCTCAAGATGGCTTACGCCTACTCGCAGGTGCTGGGGGTGAACCTGGCGATCGTCGCCAAGCGGCGCAAGAGTCCCACGGAGGTCGAGTCGATGGCCCTCATCGGCGAGGTCCGGGACAAAGACGTGCTGCTCGTGGACGACTTGACCGAGACCGCCGGGACGCTGACCCAGGCGGCTGCGCTGCTGAAGCAGAACGGGGCCAGGAGAATTCTGGCCTGTGTCTCCCATGCGGTGCTCAACGAAGTGGGGGTCGAAAGATTGCGAAAATCCGCTATTGACGAACTGGTAACAACTGATACTGTCCTACGCCCTGCGATCAGCGGTGTCAAGATAACGACCCTGTCGGTAGCGGGGCTTTTGGGCGAAGCCATTAAGCGGATTCATAGTAATTCGTCGGTGACCTCGCTGTTTGAATTCAAAGGCGGGCGCACCAGTTAGCGGGTGCGCCGGCCGGAAGTGGCGGTCTTCGGGCGGATGGGCTAAAGACCCACGCTCCCGCTTTGACAGGCGCTAAACGACTTTAAGACAATGAAATCAGTATCACTCAATGCATTTCCGCGCGTGCTGGGCAGGCGCGGCGGGTCCAAGAAACTGCGCTCCTCCGGACGAGTGCCGGCGGTCATTTACGGCCGCAAGGCCCAACCCCAGAACCTTGAAGTCAGCGCCGAGGAGTTGGGCGATCTGATGCAGCATGCCGCCTCGGAAAACCTGCTGGTGGACCTCGCGGTCAAAGACGACGCCCGCCCTAAGCGCCTGGCGCTGGTCAAGGAAATCCAGCACCACGCCCTGAGCGGCAAGGTCATCCATGTCGATTTTCATGAAATCGCCGAAGACGAGAAGGTCATCGTGATGATCCCTGTCGAAACCGTCGGCGAGTCCGAAGGCGTCAAAACCGAAGGCGGCGTGCTCGAGCACGTTCTGTTCTCGGTCAAGGCCCGCGGCATGGCCAAAGATTTGCCCGAACAGATTGTCGTGGATGTCAGCCCGCTCAAAATCGGCCAGTCCATCCACTTGGGCGACATCAAGGTGCCCGCCGGCGTGGAACTGGTCGGGGAAAAGACCGTGACGGTCATCTCCGTGGCTCTGCCGCGGTCCGAGGAAGAGGAGGCTGCGGAGGCTGCGGAAGCGGCAACGGCCGTCCTGGGCGAGGTCGAGATGATCAAAGAGAAGAAGGAAGGCGAGGAAGAAGCCCCGGCGGCCAAAGGTGCCGAGAAGGGCGCAGCCAAGGGTGCCGAAAAGGGCGCAGCCAAAGGTGCCGAGAAAGGCGCGGCCAAGGGAGCCGAGAAGGCTGGCGCCAAGCCGGGCGAGAAGGCTGCTCCTGCCGCCGCCGAGAAGAAGGCGCCGGGCGAGAAGAAGAAGTAACGATTTGGATCATGGCTGCCCGGCTCTGGTCGGGCTGCCGCAACGGGCCCGCGCATGGAGAACCTGTATCTCATCGTGGGGTTGGGCAATCCCGGCGCCGAATACGCGCGAACCCGGCACAATGCCGGGTTTCAAGTGGTCGAGCGGCTGGCCCAACGCTGGCGAGCCGCTTGGTCCTATGAGAAGAAGTTCAATGCTCGTCTGGCCCGGGCCGAGTATGGCGGCCGGCGAGTGCTGCTGTGCGAACCGCTGACCTATATGAACGCCAGCGGCGAGGCCGTCGGGGCCGTAAGCGATTTTTACCGGGTCCAGGTCGGGCAGTTGCTGGTAGTTGTCGATGACGCGGATTTGCCTCTGGGCGAGCTTCGGCTGCGTCCGGCCGGCAGCAGCGGCGGGCACCACGGGCTGGAATCGATCGAGAGCCGTCTGGGCACGCGGGACTACGCGCGCCAGCGGGTCGGCATCGGCCGGCAGACCGGCGCCCGCGAGATTACCGCCTACGTGCTGGGCCGATTTAATTCGACGGAAGCGGCGCAAGTAGATAGAGTTTTAACAGTGGCCTCCGACCAGGCGCAGACCTGGCTGGAAGCTGGAATACAAAAAGCAATGAGTCAGTTTAACGGGGTCGTTTCCGACCCCGGGAACGAAGGAAAAGAGCAGTGAAACGATACGAAGGCTTGTTCATACTCGAAACGGCTGGCAAAGAAGAGGGTATCAAAGATACCATCGACAAACTTTCCGCCGAAATAACCTCCGCCGGCGGCAAAGTCGAGACGGTACAGAAAATGGACAAAAAGAGCTTCAGCCGGGTGGCCGACAAGAAGCACAACGCGGGTTTCTACGTCAACGTCATCTTCGAAGGCCAGCCCGCGCTCATCGAACAACTCAAGCACCGCTTCGCGATGAACGAGGAGGTCTTCCGGGTTTTGTTCACCAACGCCCCGCCGCCCAAACCGACTCCGGCATGACCAACTAAGGGTCCCCTATGGCAAACTTCAACAAAGTGATTCTCGCGGGCAACCTGACCCGCGATCCCGAATTGCGCTATCTCCCCAAAGGCACGGCTGTGGCCAGAATTGGCCTGGCTATCAACCGGACCTGGAAGACGGAGACGGGCGAGACGCAGACGGAGGCGACTTTTGTTGACGTGGAAGCTTTTGGCCGGCAGGCCGAAGTCATCGCCCAGTACATGAAAAAAGGCCGCCCTCTCCTGGTGGAAGGACGCCTCAGGCTGGACCAGTGGGAAGACAAGAACACCCACCAGAAACAGAGCAAGCTCAAGGTTGTGCTCGAGGGATTCTCCTTTATCGATTCCCGGCCCGGTGAGGGTGGCGCTGAAGCGCCCCGCCCCGCCGCCAGCCGCCCAGCGGCCGCCCCTGCCGCTCCCGCCGGCCCTGCGGAGCCCCCTTCAAGCCCCGAGCCGGACGGCCCCCCGGTCGAGCCGGACGACGTTCCCTTTTGACACCGGGGCGGTTAATCGCATTTTACTTTTGACGCATCACCCATTTTCCTATGGCAAAAACTGAAGTCATTCTGACACATAACATCGTAGGCCTGGGCGGCGAGTCCGACCAGGTGAAAGTCGCGGCCGGCTACGCCCGCAATTACCTGCTTCCGCAAGGCTTGGCCATCCCCGTGACGGCCGCCAACAAGCGCCGGCTCGAGGCCCTCAAACAGCGCCGTGCCGAGCGGGAGGCCCACGAGCTCAACACCATGACCGAGCTGTCCAAGGGCATCTCCAAGCTGCTTTGCGTCATCGCCATCAAGACCGGCGAAGACGGCAAGATGTTCGGCACCATCACCTCGGGCATGATCGCCGACCAGCTCAAGACCCAGTTCGAAATCACGCTGGACAAACGCAAGATTCACCTCGAGCACCCGATTCGCACGCTCGGCGAGCACGAGATCGAACTGCGGCTGCACCAGGACGTGACGGCTACGCTCAAGCTGCGTGTCGAGAGCACCACTCCGCCGCCGACCCCCACCGAGGTCCCCGGTGCCGAGGGCAGGAAGGAAGACTTCAGGACCGAGAAGCGCGGACGCCGCCCGGAAGCCGCCCCTGAGAAGGGCGAAGCCGGCGAACGCAAGCCTCGCGCACCAAAAGCCGAGAAACCCGCCAGGGCCGAAAAGGCTCCCAAAGCCGAAAAAACGCCGAAGGCGGAATAAGGAAACAACCCCCTTTCACAGGCAGGCCATCCTCGATGGCCTGCCTTTTTTATGTCTTCGCTTCTCGCTTGCAATCCAGGCGTCCATCGGAGATGTTGGACGCGATGAAGACGTTGACGACCAGGGAATTCTTTCATTCCCCAGGCTTGGTAAAGGGCCTTCGTGCCGGAGAGTCGTTCGTGGTAACGGACAATGGCAGACCTGCGCTGCTGGTCACCAAGGCAGGCAAACGCCCGCGGCGGACGCGCGCGGAACTCGATCGTCTGGCAGCCGAAATCTGCCCTGACACGAAACCCGGAGTGAACTTCACTGCGGTGCTGAAAGAACTGAAAACCAGGTGATCTACGCCGATACCAGTTTTTTGGTGGCCGCTTGGGTTCAGCGTGATCCGTTTCATAAAACTGCATTGGACTATTACGATGCCCAACAGGACGAGGTTTGGCTTTGGTCTCCGTGGCACCGGGTCGAAGTCTTCAATTCCCTCCGTCAGCTTGCAAAGCATCCGGAGGCGGCGCGTCGTCTGTCACTGACCGAAGCCAAGTTGCTGATTCGTCGCCTTGAAACCGATGTTCGCCTTGGCTATTTCACGCACTTGGAGGCGGATTGGCGCGACGTGCTCCGAACCGCCAATGAAACCAGCCTCGCTTATGGTTTTGATCTCGCCTGCCGCGCACCGGACCTCTTGCACGTCGCCTACGCAAACGAACTCGCCGCCGAAACCTTTGTGAGCTTCGATGACGACCAACTTGCCTTGGCTCAGGCCACGGGATTGAAGACCGTCCGCCCGTCTTAGATCACCAATCCCGAACCGGCTTACTTCGGTCCACCGGCTTGCCCTCAGGTTTGAGCTGAAGCACCTGCTCGTCCCCCTTCTGAGCATCCAATAGCTGCCTTGCCTGCTCGGGCGTCATCTGCCCCGCCTTGGCGGCCGCCTCTTCCATGTTCTGTTCGTCAGATTTGTCGCCTTTCTGCCCCGCTTGGCCGGCTTGTTGTTGTTGTTCTTGCTGCTTGTCCTTCTGCTCCTGAGACTGGGCCGCCTGTTGCTGGCGCTGATCTTCCTGCTTCTGTTGCTGTTGCTGAGAGGCATCCTGCTTCTGCTCAGACTGCTTCTGATCGGCCTGCTGTTGCTGGGACTGGTCCTGTTTATTCTGATCGCTCTGCTGCTGTTGTTGTTGTTGCTGCTGCTGCTTGTCCTGATTCTTTTGCTGGTCGGACTTGTTTTGCTGATTCTTTTGCTGTTGCTGCTGCTGCTGTTTCAGTTCCTCGAGCTTCCGCTTGACGAATTCCTGGTTGAACTTCGCGTCGGCGTCCTGCGGGTTGAGCTTGAGGCTGCTCTCGAAATCCTTCAGCGCTTTTTCCCAGCTCTCACTCCGCTTGGCCGAGTCAGGATTCTGTTCACCAAGCCAGTAAAGGCTATTGCCCCGGTTGTAGTAGGCCAATGACTGGAGATTTAAATCCCGGCTCGCGTTCAGGGATTCCGTGAATTGCTTGGCCGCCTCGTCGAATTGCCGGCTGCGATAGGCCGCCGCGCCCGTGTTGAACCGCAGCCGCGGGTCGTCGCCGCGGCGTTGCAGCAGTTGCTCGTAATCTTTGAGGGCTTCGTCATACTGGCCTGCCTTATACTCCCGCAGCGCGCTCGACGGAGAGCAGAATGCCGTGCTGGCACCCGCCAGCAGGAGCAACGATACGCCCACTGCCCGGTAGCGTCCCGACGAGTCGGGAGTCTGCTGTAGCGCAGACCTCCGGTCTGCATCGGTTCGCGTTTTCTCTTCAGACCCCGGCTCCCCCGCGCGCTGCCGCTCGGAGTTCCGCGCTGTGGTCGTCTCAAGTTCCTTGCTGCGCTCCTGCGATCGGGTCTGCCTTAAACCACGCCGTTCCTTGCGCCCGTTCGGGTTGGATGGCGGAGCGGGAAGCTTTGGCTCCCGCTTGCGCTCGGGCCAAACCATTTCAACCGCCAGCAGCGCGATCGCCAGCCCCAGCGGCCATTGGAAACGTTCGAACGGCTTCTTCACTCGCGTTTGGTTGGATTCCGATTTCGGCAGCGGCCCGAGCCCCTTCTGGAACAGCGTGTCAATCGTGCCGGCCCCGCGCAAGGGCAGGTAGAAGCCCTTCTCGGTAGCCCCGGCAATCTCTTGCAGCAACGTCTCGTTGAGATGCGATTTGACGACGTTGCCTTGTTCGTCCCGGATATAATCGCTGCCGCCTTTGCCGTCCGAAACACGCAATAGCTCCCCTTCCGCCGTGCCGATGCCAATCGTAAAGATCTGCAGGCCCGCTTGCGCGGCTTTCCGCGCCGCCTCCACCGCCCCGGAATCGTGGTCTTCGCCGTCGGTCATCAAAACGAGCACCTTGAGATTGTCGCCCTCTTTAAAAGCCGTCAGGGCGGTCTCGATCGCGGCGGCCACCGCCGTGCCTCCCTGGGGGATGGTATTTACGTCCAGAGCGTTGACGCTCTGGCTGAAAGCCGCGTCGTCAATCGTCAATGGACACTGGAGGAAGGCATCACCGGCGAACGCGACCAGGCCGAGCCGGTCCGTTTTGGCCAGGTTCATCAGCTCCAGGGCAGCCAGCTTGGCGCGGGCCAGGCGGTTGGGAGCGATATCCTGCGCCAGCATGCTTTTGGAGGTGTCGATAGCCACGACAATGTCCAGGCCTCGGTGCTTGATTTCTTCCCAGGAGAAGCCCCACTGGGGCCGGGCCAGGGCCACAATCAGGCAGGCCACAGCGGCGACAAGGCAGCCGAGCCGTACCTTGTGGCGCAGCGACGAAACACCCGAAAGCAGGCCCGGCAGCAGGCGAGCCTGGATGAACTGCCCGATCAATGCCTGGCGCCGCCGCCAGGACCACCAGAAAAAGAGGATGAGCGCCGGCGGAAAGACCAGCAGCAACAACAGGACCTGTGGAGAGGCGAAGGACATGGGAGTCAGCCGGTGGGCAACAGAGTAAAACGTAAGGCGTGGAACGCGGAGGGTGCAACCGGACACTGCCCCCGGAGTGCGCCCGTCCCCGGGCGCAGCGGGCGCCGGACACCGGCTGACACCGGGATATTCCCGCGCCCCCGAATGATCGAAGCCTGCTGCGCTCCACGACAGGCCCTCCCCGACTCCCTCGCGTCCGGCGGGGGCAATGTCCGGTTGCGCCCGAACGTGGGACGTGAGACGCGAAACGTGAATCTTATCATGGCAGCCTCCTCCAAACGGTGTGGCGCAGAAGGATTTCCAACAGCACCAGGCCGAGACCTGGAGAAATGGCCCAGGCGAAGAGTTCCCGATGCTGCACGTACTTCTTAATCTCCTTCTCGGTCTTCTCCTGCTTGTCGATCTCGGCGTAAATAGCCTGGAACCGCTCCGAGTTGTCGGCTCGGTAGTACTTGCCGCTGGTGCGGTCGGCAATTTGCTGGAGGCTCTCCTCGTCGATATCGGACGGCATCATTTGGTATCGCATTTCGCCGGTGAAAGGGTTCCGTCCGACAGGCATGGGGGCTTCGCCGCGCTTGCCGACTCCGATCGTATAAACTTTGACGCCCAGCGTCTGGGCCGCCTCAGCGGCCGTCAGAGGGGCAATCTTCCCGAAGTTATTCTCTCCATCGGTCATGAGGATAACGATCTTGCTCTTGGACTTGACCTCGCGCAGGCGGTTGACAGCGGTGCTAATCGCCGAGCCGATCGCGGTGTGATTCTCGTCAATGGCGCCGATTTGCAACCGGTCAAGGTTCTGCTCCAGGAACTCGTGATCCAGCGTCAGCGGCGTGGCGATGAATGCCTGGGTGGCGAAAACAACCAGGCCGATGCGGTCGTTGGGACGCTTATCGATGAATTGTTTCAGGACCGCCCGCGCCATGTTAAACCGGTTGACGCGCCCGCCTCGAACCTCGAAATCCTCAGAAACCATGCTGCCGGACATGTCCAGCGCGACAACGATATCGACGCCGCTGGCGGTGACTTTGGTTTCGCTTTTGGTCAGCCGCGGCTGCGCCAGGGCGATGATAAACAGCGCCAGCGCCAGCCAGCGCAGGGCCGACAGAAATCCCCCGGCGCGCGTTTTTGAAAGGTTCAGGATGCCGCGCACCAGTTGGACCGAAGAATAGACAAAAGCGGGCGGCTCGCCACGCCTGCCTTTGAGCCAGGCCAGCAACGGCAGCAGCAGCAACAGGAACAGGAAATAGGGATGGCCAAAAGTCATGGGAGCGCGGGGGGATGAACGTCGGGCGCGTGGAGCGTGGAGTGTGGAGCGTCGGGCGCGGGCGCCGCTGCCGGAGGCGGCGGTTCAGTCTCTTCGACCAGGCGGAGCGCGGAGTCGTGCAGGTCGCGCAACTCGGGCTCTCCCGGCTCATATTTGGCGAATTTCACCAGGTCGCACCGGTTCAGGAATTCGCCCAGGCTGGTTTTCTGATCGGGAGTCAGCAAACGTGTTCCCTGCAATTCGTGGAGGAATTCTTCCGTGGTCCGTTCCGGCGCGTGAAAGTCGAAGCGTTCCTCCAGATACCAGCGCAGCGTATCGGAAACCAGAATGCAGAATTCCCGAGGCTGGCCGATCAACGCCAGCGCCTCCTGGAGTTTTTGCTTCGCGCGCACATGCGGAGGGATGTCCGGCACAACCGGGACCTCGGCACGCCGTTTCTGCCACCGGGTCCAAGCCCAAAAAGCCAGCGCAGCCACCACCAGGGCGACCACGATCCACGCCACCCAAAGCCAGGCGTTGGGAATGACCACCGGCGGCTTGATGTCGCGCAGGCTGTTGGTGACCGGCGCGGCGGCAGGGGAAGGGAGAATGAGATTGGTTGCTACTGCCATGGGTCAGGAACGTGAAACGTGAAACGTGAAACGTAAGTCGTTGAAGGCGCTCTTCATCCTCGCATCCTCCGTTTCTCACGGGTTTCGAAAAAGCGGCCCAAGGCCGCGCCGTAGGGCTGGTCGGTGCGCAACTGGATGGCGTCGATGCCGGCGGACCGGAACAGGCGCGTCAGGTCGGCCTGGGCTCGGGTTTGGCGTTCGGCGAAGGCTGCCCGTCTTCGCGGGTCCCCCGTGTTGACCTCGACGACTTCGCCCGTCTCGGCGTCCTTGAAGACCAGCCGCCCCAGGTCTGGCAACTCCAGCTCGTACGGGTCGGTTATCTGGACGGCAACCAGGTCGTGGCGGCGGTTGGCCTGGCGCAGCATTGGATAGGATGCCTGGGCCAGCGATTCGAGCAGCATCATTTGCGGGCGCAGCCCGGAGCGGCGGCCGGCGGCCACCGCCGGAGAGCCGATGAAATCAGAGACGACCACCGCGATGGCCTTGTGCGAGGTCACCCGCAACAGAAACTCCAGCGCCCCATTCAAATCGGTCCCCTGCCCTTGCGGCTCGAAATAGAGCACCTCCCGAATAACTCGCAGGACGTGGTGGCGGCCTTTGCGCGGAGGAATGAATTTCTCGACCTCATCGCTGAAGAGGATCAGCCCAACCTTGTCATTGTTGCGGATGGCTGAAAAGGCCAGCACGGAGGCGATCTCGGCGGCCAGCTCGCGCTTGGATTGCTCGCGCGAGCCGAACCGCCCGGACCCGCTCACGTCCACCAGCAGCATCAGGGTTAGTTCGCGTTCCTCGACGAACTTCTTGATGAACGGATGGTTCATTCGCGCGGTGACGTTCCAGTCAATCGTGCGGACTTCGTCGCCGGGCTGGTACTCGCGCACCTCGTCGAAATTCATCCCCTGGCCTTTGAACACGCTATGGTACTGGCCGGCGAGCGATTCGCTCACCAGCCGGTTGGTGCGAATCTCGATCTGGCGGATTTTCTTGAGGATCTCGCGGGGTATCATGGAACAGGCAGCTCGTCGAAAATCTTCTGGATAATGATTTCGCTGGTCTTGTCTTCAGCCTCGGCTTCGTAGGTGATGGCGACGCGGTGGCGCAGGACGTCCATGCCGATGCTCTTGACGTCCTGGGGCGTGACGTAGCCCCGGCCGCGGAGAAAGGCATAAGCCTTGGCGGCAAGGGTCAGCGAGATGGTCGCGCGCGGCGAGGCCCCCAATTGAATGAACTCCTTAACATCGATCTTATGCGCTTCCGGGTCGCGCGTGGCGCAGACCAAATCGACGATGTAATCCTTCACCTTGTCATCGACATAGATGTCATTGATGACCTGGCGGGCCTTGAGGATTTGTTTGGGATCCACCACGGCGTGGGTGACCGGGGCGCCGCTGGTGCGGGCCATCAGGTCAAGTATCTGCCGCTCCTCCTCGCGGGAGGGGTAGCCGATCTTAAGTTTGAGCATGAAGCGATCGACCTGCGCCTCTGGCAGGGGGTAGGTGCCCTCCTGCTCGATGGGATTCTGCGTCGCCAGCACCAGGAACGGTTCCTCCAGGGTGTAGGTCTGGTCGCCGATAGTGACCTGCTTTTCCTGCATCGCCTCCAGAAGCGCGCTTTGTACCTTGGCCGGGGCGCGGTTGATTTCGTCGGCGAGCACCAGGTTGGCAAAAATGGGGCCTTTGCGCGTCGTGAAGGCGCCGGACTGCGGGTTGTAAATCTGGGTCCCGATCACGTCGGCCGGCAGCATATCCGGCGTGAATTGGAGCCGGGAGAATTTCACGTTGAGGCAGCCCGCCAGGGATTTGACCGAGAGGGTCTTGGCCAGGCCGGGCACGCCCTCCAGCAGCACGTGTCCGTTGGCGAGCAGGCCGATGACCAGCCGTTCAACCAGGTAGGTCTGCCCGATGATGACTTTGCCCAATTCACCAAACAGCGGGCGCACGAACGCCCCCGCTTCCTGCACGGCCTCGTTTATCGCGCTAATTCCAGTATTCATTCGTCAGTTAGATTATTGTCCGATGGACAGAAAAACCAGCCGAGATGTTCAAACGAAATCTTGAAACGCGCAAGCATACACGATACAACAGCATCGGGCTGTAAAGGCTCAGTGAACAATTGAACTTGTAGAAACCAACATCAACTGTCCATGAAATCGCTCCCTGCCTTCCTGTCCAGCCGAATCAGCGCTTTGTCCGCAACCCTCCTCCTGGCCGCCTGCCTCTTGCCCGCCCACGCCGCCCCGGTCAATTCGGACCGTGCCGCCGCCGTCGTGTGCGGCTGGCTCAAAGGCGACCCCAAGCCGCTGGCCACTGCCTTGGGCGGCACGGTGCGGCGGGTCGAGTCTTACCCCGATGCCACCGGCGCCAAGGCTTACCACGTCGTCTATCTCGAACCGAAGGGCTTTGTCATTGTCGCCGCGGATGACCGCGTCGAGCCGATCATCTGTTTTGCCCCGGCGGGGCTCTTCGATCCGGCTGAGAACAATCCTTTAGGCGCACTCGTGAGCCGGGACATGGCCAACCGGATGGCGGCAGCGCGACGGTCCTCGTCCAATCGGGCATCCAGCCGGGCAGCCCTTGACCTGGCAGCCAAATGGCAGCAGCTTGAACTGGTGGCTCGCACCCCCTCCCCGCAGCCCAACTACCTGACGAGCGTTTCGGATGTCAGAGTGGCACCCCTCACCCAAACCACCTGGAACCAATCCGCAGCCGGCAGCGAGGCCTGCTATAACTACTACACTCCCCCGTATACCAACGGAGACGCGAACAACTATCCTTGCGGATGCGTCGCCACAGTCATGGCCCAAGTGATGCGGTACTACCAGTTTCCAACCACGGCCATCGGCAACGCTGGCTTCTTCATCACCAACAATGGAACCGCGGAGACCTTCTATCTGCACGGCGGCAATGGATCTGGCGGCCCATACGCCTGGGGAAACATGCCGCTGAGCCCCTCCGGCAGTCCGACTCTAGCCCAATGTGAGGCCATCGGCGCGCTTACTGCCGATGCGGGAGCGACCGTTAACATGAGCTATGCTGCCGGTGGTTCCTCATCCATCCTGCTCGATGCCGCGACTGCCTTGACCGGCACCTTCCACTACAGCAGCGCAACCCAAGGCTGGAATGACAACGCGGATCTCGGCACCAATCTGGTAGGCATGATCAACCCCAACCTGGACGCGGGCAGCCTTGTCCTCCTGGGGATTTCAGGTTCCCCGGGAGGCCATGCGGTGGTGGCGGACGGCTACGGGTACAGCAGCTCTACCCTCTACACCCACTTGAATCTCGGCTGGGGAGGCGCGAGCACGGCTTGGTACAACTTGCCTACTATCGACACCGCCAACGGCGGCACTTTCACCATCGTGGACCAATGCGTCTATAATGTTTATACCAATGGCAGCGGCGAGATCATCAGCGGCCGGATCCTGGACCAGAACTCTTTACCGCTGCCCGGCGTCACCGTCACCGCAACCCTGGCCGGGGGCGGCGCCTACACCGCGACAACGGGCACGAACGGGATCTACGCCCTGACCAGGCTCCCCTCCGGGAGCCAATACACCGTGGCCATTTCCAAGACCGGCTACAATTCGGCGAGCTGGATTTGCTCAACCGGCACTTCCTCCGATAACGCCCCCGCCAGCGGCGATGTCTGGGGAGTAAACGCCTCGCTGAGCAGCGCGCCAACGGCGGTGGACCACTTTTCTCTAAGCCCGATTGGCTCCCAAGGCGTTGGCGTGCCCTTCAGCGTGACGGTTTCGGCCTTCAACAGGAGCAACACGCCGGCGACCAGTTTCGTCAACACCGTCAACTTTACCGCATCCGGCGTCACCGCCGTCAGCAACCTGATTGTCGGAAGCTTGCCGTCCCAGCTGACGGATTCCTATTCCTCCCCTTACACCTTCGGATATCTCTTCACCCCCAGCACGAACCTCCAGGTGGTTGCCATCCGCTCTTACTTCGGGACAAAAGTGTCGATCTGGACCGGCACGGGACTATTGCTGGCGAGTCAGAACCTGTCAGGCCAGGCAGGGTCCTGGGTCGAAACACCGCTTGCCACGCCGATCACGCTAGCGGGCGGCTCGTCCTATTGCGTTGGCGTCTATTGCCCCGCGAGCACGACCCTGTATTTCACCGAGTACGAGGGTGATTGGCCGACCAATTTCGCAAACGGCACAATCGGCCAAACCTGCTACATTTCTTATGGCAACGCTTTTCCCACCGGCGATTACGGCGACGGTTTGGGGCCATTCCTCGACCTGCGCTACACGACGCAGGAAGAGGCTTCCGTGCCCGTCAGCCCAGCCAGTTCTGGCGCGTTTGTGAATGGCGTCTGGACCGGCAATGTAAGCATCGACCAGATCGCCAGCAACGTGGTGTTGAGTGCCAACGACGGCGCCGGACACAGCGGCTCAAGCAGTTCGTTCAACGTCGGCGCTTACGCCCCCATTCGCTTCAGCTCGCCCCAGCGCTCCGGCGCAAACCAGTTCCAATTCACCCTGACGGGCGGGAACAAGTTTCAGATCCAGGCCTCGACCAACCTGTCGAACTGGATCACGCTCGCAACCTTGACCAACAGCACCGGGACCACCAATTATACCGACCCGGCGACCAACCTGTCTCGCCGCTTCTACCGCGCCCTACAATCCCAATAGCGCGGTTTCTTAGACCTCCGTTCACAAGTAAGCTGACATATGGGCTTGTCGGCCATGTCCTGACCGGGCTATTGGCTATTGGCTATCGGATCCATCCGCCGCCCAGCACCAGGTCATCCTGGTAAAACACGGCCGCCTGCCCGGGAGTGACCGCTCGTTGGGGGGTGTGCAATTTCACCCGGGTGCTGCCGTCGGCGGCCGGCGTTAACGTCGCCGGTGTGCCGGGATGATTGTAGCGGATCTTCACGGTGGCCTCGACGATTGCGGGAGGCCGGTCGTAAGGAATCCAATTGCATCTCAAGGCGGTGAACTCGTCTCGGTCCAGGAGCGAATCGTCGCCGACAACCACTCGATTGGCGGCGGGGTCCAACTCGATGACGTAAAGCGGGCGCGGCGAAGAGATCCCCAGGCCCTTGCGCTGGCCGATGGTATAGAACTCGATGCCATCATGATGGCCAAGCACGCGCCCCTGCACATCCACGATCTCACCCCGATGTTTCTCGGCCAGCTTTGCCTGCAGGAGGAACCGACCGTAGTCGTTGTCGGGGACAAAACAAATCTCCATGCTCTCCTCCTTGTCGGCCGTTTTGAGACGGCATTGGCGGGCCACCGCGCGAGTATCGGTCTTGGTCTTGGCGCCCAGGGGAAACATGGCGCGAGCCAGTTGATCCTGGCGCAGGGAAAAGAGAAAATAGCTCTGGTCCTTGCGCGAGTCGCGACCGCGCTTGAGCAAGGTGCGCGTCCCATCCGCGCTCGGTTCCACGCGGGCGAAGTGGCCGGTGGCAATGTAGCGCGCGCCCAATTGATCGGCCCGTTCGATGAGCCGGCCGAACTTGAGGTTCTGGTTGCATAGGACGCAGGGGTTGGGCGTGCGACCCGCTTTGTACTCATCGGCAAAATAACGGATGACCTTGCTCTGAAACTCGGCCGCTTCGTCGATCAGATAGTACGGAATCCCCAGCGTATGGCAGACCGCCCGAGCGTCGGTCACCGCCTGCGGCCCGCAACATTTGTCCTCCGCCCGCGACACGCAATCCTGCGGCCAAAGCTTGAGGGTGATGCCCACCACATCGTAGCCCTGCTCCAGCAACAACGCCGCCGTCGCGGACGAATCAACGCCCCCGCTCATGCCCACCACCACCCGTGTTCTCTGCTCGGTCATTTGCCTGCGCTAAGATAGGCGTCGGCCCCGGCCCTGTAAAACGGAGAAAAACAGGGGCCGCCCCGTACAGAGCGGCCCCCGGGCAAGCCTTCAAATAAGCTTAACCTCCTTTGCCTCATCTCTACCGCGAGATTGTTACGCTCTGGTGACAACCGCGAGAAACCCCGGTGACGATGCTCTGGCGCCCACCTTTTTCGGGCTCCACCTGGCTGTGCTGTACTGGGGTCCGCCACATCGCCACCTCTCCGGTTGAGTAAGTACTCCGTAAATCAAGTTACCTTGGTAACTCCCGCCAACACGCAAGCGCCAACAGGCTTCGTTCGCGGAGTACTGCGCAGGGCCCCTGGTGAAAAACCCGTCTGCTGGGATCGGCTCTCAGCGCGAGACCTCGTCTGCCTGCGAGCGTAGCGAGCCTGAAACCAGAGTCCTGAAGGGACGAAATATATTAGCCTGGGGCAAGGCCGGAGGCCGCCGCCCCAGGTACGGCGCCCAAAAACAATTTCCTCTCTTTTTTTCCATCCGGTTTGGCGCGCCCCGCCCTCTGCGCGCCAAACCGGATGGAAAAAAAGAGAGGACGCCCTCAAAAGACCTCCTTTACGCAGTACTTAACTTCGTTCCCTTTTGTTCACCTCTGCCGGCTTCCCGTTGCGCTTTTCGCCCGCCCGGCCCATAACCCTGTCCATGTTGGCCAGAAAAGAGTCAGTTAACGAGATCGCTATGTCTCCGGCGTCGAAGCGTACCGGGCCGGAGTCGAAGTATTGGTCTATCGCTGGATCCTGAAGGCGAGGACCCCGCGGGTGCCCTGTTTCTGAGGATCGAGCGGCTTTCCTCGGTCATCGCTCCGCTCACGTCCAATGCTATAGACGACGTATCCGGCCTGGCCCTTTCCGAATCGCAGCGGATGGCCATCGTAAGGGTCGGCAGGGACGCCCGCACAAAATGCCGGCAGGGCGCTCAGGGTTTCCGGCAGACGGCTTTGATGAGCGAGCCGGTAGCGTTCAATTGCCAGAGCCGTCTCCATGATTCTGAGACGAGCCGTGTCGTCCAGGCCATGAGCAGCTTGCCCAACTCAACAGCCTTTGATGCTGAGCGCAAATGAGCGTTCCCAAAAAACCCCTATTATCAGTCCTCTCCCGTTGTAGCATCAGAATCGACACTCCGCGCTCAAGGTAATCGCACAAACGCCGATATAGAGGGGATACTGCGTACGCAGCAGGTAATCGATTTGAGTACGGACGGCCTGTGAGTCGCCGGCACCTTCGCCGAGGGTGAGGAGTCGCGACGGATCAGGATGGCTGTATTCCTGACGCAAACGAACGCGAAAATGTTGAATCATCGAGATCTAGGCGGAACCGGCATAGAATAACGTGCAGTGACCATTATGTTCACAGGCCTCGTCCAATCCAGCCGCGCTCAAACGCAGTCGCCTGGCAAAGGCGAACGTCTGCGCGGGAGTGAGTTCTGCCGGCTGCTGCTGGCCGCGGCGATTAGCTGGGCGGTCCTCCCCGCACAGGCGCAAAACCGGTTGCCGACGCTGCTGACCAACCTCGCGCAGGTCCGCGCCCTACCACCCGAGGTCGGCACCAACCACCTCCCGTTCAAGCTCCGGGCGGTCGTGACCCATTGCGACCCTCAGTGGAGAGTGCTCTTTGTTCAGGATGGCCCCGAGGGGGCGTTTGTCGACCATGTGGGCTCGGTCGAGGATAGGGATTTCAAGCTGGCGCAAGGCCAGTATGTCGAATTGGAGGGTGTTACCACGCGAGGATTGGCGCATTGCAACCTTGCGGACGACCATGTGCGGGTTCTCGGAGAAGCTCCGATGCCGCCCGCCTTGGAACTTACCGGGCCGGAAGCGTTCAACGACAGTGTGGAGGGACGATGGGTGCGGTTCACTGGCTGGGTGCTCAACCAAGGCAGGTTGGGGAACCGGGCCACCTTAGACGTCATTGTCTCCCCGGAGCGATGCGTGACTCTGGTCCTGCGCGGAATGGACGGCGCCTTGGCGGATTCACTCCGCTGGTCGCTGGTTGAGGTCACCGGCGTCCTGGCTCTGAAAGTGGATAACAACGGCCAAAAAACCGGGGACTATCTCCTTTTGAACCGAAATCTCGATGCCATCCGAACGCTGAATCAGCCGCCGGTGCTCTCCCCGGAGGAGTTCATTCAAAAGCTTGGCTCGCTTCCTTCGCGCCAACCGGTGCGCGTCAGCGGCATGCTGGGCAAACGCCTTTCCGACGGTTCCTTCGTCATTCGGTCCGGCACCAACGAGGTGTGCGTGGAATGCCAGGGACCGCCGGGCATTGCTATTGGAAAGCTGGTGGAGGCGTTTGGCTTTCCCGCCAGGCAGCGCAGCGGTCCGGGGCTGACCAACGCTTGGCTCAGATCGATAAGCCCGAAGACCGTCTCGAGGCCTTCCACGCCTGCGGCACCCAGACTGGATCTTCGCGAGCTGCAGCAGGTAAACCGTGTCCGCAGTTTGTCCACCGAGCGGGCCTCCCTCGGGTATCCCGTGCGGGTCACGGGCCTCCTGACCTATTTCGATCCGGCCCATTTTGCCCAGTTTCTTCAGGACGACAGCGGGGGCATCTACTTGGATGTGACCGAGCTCACGAACAGTTCGGGCCAACTGATGGCCGGACAAAGAATTGAAGTTATCGGAGTGAGCGGCCCGGGCGAGTATGCGCCCATCATTCACGCGCAATCCATTCACGTGCTGGAGCAGCAAGGCCAGTTCCCCCCCCCTCACCCGGCGACGGTGCAGGTGCTCATGACCGGGGTCGAAGACAGCCAATGGGTGTCATTGCGCGGGGTCATTCACCGCCAGTTTGTGGAAACCAATCAAACAACGACCTTGGTGTTGGCCACCGGCGACGCCCTGATCCAGATCCACGTGCCCGACACCAACCGGCAGCCTGCCCCCATGGATTTTGTGGATGCCGCCGTGGAAGTGCATGGGGTCTGCCGCACGGTGTTCAACGAGCGGCGGCAACTGGAGAGCATTGAACTTGATGTCCCCGGCTGGGAGCAGATTCAGATCACGGAGTCAGCTCCGCCAAACGCTTTCGAGCTGCCCATTCGTCCGATCAATGAGCTGTTCCAATTTCATCTTGGCCGCAGCGGTCTCCATCGGGCTCACTTGCAGGGCCGTTCCCTGTTGAGCGAGGCGGATGGGTCGTTCTTCCTCCAGGACGAGAGCGGAGGCATTCGCGTGCGGCCGGTAGCGGCGGGCGTAATCCCGGCGGGCAAGGTACTCGACGTCGTTGGATTCCCCGCCCTGGTAGGGGGCTTGCCGGTATTGCAGGATTGCGGAGCGAATGTGCTCGGGGAGGCAAAGCCGTTCCCCCCAAGTCAATTGAGCCCGGACTCGGCCTTGGACGAGGCCCGGCACGATACCTTGATCGAGATGGAGGGGCGGGTCATGGGCCACTCGACACGCGGCCAGGCCGAGCTCTTAACCCTGGAATTCGGGCCCCTGATGATCGATGCCATTCTCGAGCGAACGCCTGAAGGCGCCCCGCTGGGCAGCATCGTGCCTGAGAGCACCGTGCGTTTGACGGGGGTCTACGTCGCGCGATTGGACGAAGATCGTAAAATGCAGTCTTTCCAAGTGCTCTTGCGCTCGCCGGCGGATATAACGGTCTTGTCACGGCCTTCCTGGTGGTCGGCGCGCCACACGGTGTGGGTGCTGGGCGGATTGGCGGCGGTGCTGCTCTTGTCGCTGACCTGGATTGGTCTGCTGCGCAAAGAGGTGCGGGAGCGAACCCGGGAACTGCGCGAGGAGATCGCCGAGCGCAAGCGCATG